>AXCI01003576.1_pt1 | contig 126271 bp, 122 predicted proteins | sample 182571 | NCBI WGS metagenome assembly AXCI01 (sample SAMN02359225, study PRJNA218796) | groundwater metagenome | isolation source: Mt. Simon Sandstone pore water sample D5872 at 1.8km depth, Illinois-Basin... | place: USA: Decatur, Illinois | collected 2009-05 | reverse complement strand
GCCCACCATGCCCAGACGCAGCCGACGCGGCGTGTCGTGTTGAGTGCTCATGTCGTATTGCCCTCCGCTGTCGTTGAATTAATGGAGTTGAATTAATTGAGCCCTAAAATGCGGCGATTGGCTGCCTCGTCAGAGCCACCGTCGGCGAAATCATCAAACGCCCGCTCGGTGACCTCAATAATGTGGTCACGAATAAAGGTCGCGCCTTCACGGGCACCGACTTCCGGGTGCTTCAGGCAGCACTCCCACTCCAACACCGCCCAGCCGTGGTAGTCGTTGGCCGCCATCCAGGAGAAGATCGACTTGAAGTCGATTTGGCCATCGCCCAGGGAGCGGAAACGGCCCGCGCGCTCCGTCCAAGACTGATAGCCTGAGTAAACGCCCTGCTTGGGGCTGGGGTTAAACTCGGCGTCCTTAACGTGAAACATCTGAATGTGATCGCGGTACACATCTAGAAAGCCGCGGTAGTCGAGCTGCTGCAGAATCAGGTGGCTGGGGTCATATAGGATGTGACAGCGAGGGTGGTTGCCGACCCGCTCAAGGAACATCTCGAAGGTGATGCCGTCGTGGAGGTCTTCGCCGGGATGAATCTCGTAGCAGAGGTTCACACCTGCCTCATCAAAGGCATCCAGTATCGGCCGCCAGCGTTTCGCCAGCTCGTCAAACGCGGTTTCAACCAAGCCCGCCGGGCGCTGGGGCCAGGGATAGATAAATGGCCACGCCAGCGACCCGGAAAAGGTGCCGTGGTCGGTGAGGCCGAGGTTTTGCGACGCCTTGGCCGCCAGCATTAGCTGCTCAACGGCCCAGGCCTGACGCGCCCTGGGATTGCCGCGTACCTCGGGTACCGCAAAGCCATCGAACATTTCATCATAAGCGGGATGCACCGCCACCAGTTGGCCTTGCAGATGAGTGGAGAGCTCGGTGAGCGCCAAACCGTGCTCGGCCAGGGTGCCTTTGATCTCGTCGCAATAGGTGCGGCTTTCGGCGGCGCGTTTTAAATCGATCATGCGCGTATCCCAACTGGGAATTTGCACGCCCTGATACCCCAGCCCCGCTGCCCAGGCAGCGATGCTATCAAGGCTATTGAACGGGGCTTCATCACCGGCAAATTGGGCGAGAAAGAGCGCTGGCCCTTTGATTGTTTTCATAGGACTCTCTCACTATTGTTTTTGATTAAGTGCTTGGGTAGGCGCGGGAAGGAGTAGAGCTTTTTACCCGCGCCTATCTATCAGTACGCGTTATCAGTACGCGATCAGACCGTATTTAGAACGGAGAGTCGGGGAAGTAGTACTGCTCGGCGTTCTCTTGAGTGATCAGCGGGGAGCCAAGAATATACTCGCCCACCACCGGGCCATTGGAGACAAAGTGCTGCACGGTGAGATCCATCGCCGTGGCAATCATCGCGGGTGGGTAGAGCACGTCCACCGGCACTAATTCATCGCCGTCCATGACACGCTTGATAATGTCCTTCATGCCCGCGCCGCCAACAATAAACAGCTCGTCTTCGCGGTCTGCCTGGCGCACCGCTTCAATGACCCCTAGCGCGATGTCGTCATCCTGGGCCCAAACGGCATCGATATTGTCGAAGCGCGACAGGTAGTCCTGCATCACTTCAAAGCCATCATCACGGTTCCAGTTGGCATGTTGCATATCGAGGATATTAACCTCGGAGCCCTCAATGGCCTCTTGAAAACCCTGCACTCGCTCATCGTCGATCACGGTGGGAATGCCGCGCAGAACCACAATGTCGCCTTCACCATCCAGGCGCTCACGGATGTACTCGCCGGAAACGCGGCCTAGCTCATGGTTGTTGCCCGCCACATAAAGGTCTTCAATACCCTCTTCAGTCAGGCCACGATCCACGACGGTTACGAACACCCCCGAATCTTTAACACGGCGCACTGGATCGGTCAGCGGCCCAGACTCAAACGGCAGCACGACCAAGGCATCAATATTGCGTAGCGATACCAAATCTTCCAGATCATTGGCCTGCTCACCTGCCGTACCCGCTGTAGAAATAGTGATTTCAATATCGGGGTAGAGCGCCTCAAGACGCTTTTTGGCCTCTTCGGCGTGGTAGTTGACCCCGCCCGTCCAGCCGTGGGTAGCCGCTGGAATCGATACGCCGATGGTGACTTCTTGGGCAACGGCTGCACCGGAAAACCCTATGGCTGTCGAGAGTGCTGCCGTGGTGGCAAACGTCACCACGGCTGTTTTGATGGTTGGCATATTAATGCTCCTTTCGTGTTTGTAGTTGTTATGTTGCGCACTGCTTGTGGTTGATGTTGCCCTGATGGCTGGTGAGTTTATGGTCCTGTCTTTCTCCACGATGCACGCTGCAGGTAGACCGCCACAATGATGATGATCCCCTGCACCGTACCGTTGAGATAGTTGGAAATGGCGTCGGTCAAATTGAGAATATTGCCAATCATGGTGAGCATGATGGCGCCTACCACCGTGCCCCAGATGCGCCCATGGCCGCCCTTGAGCATGGTACCGCCGATGATCACCGCGGCAATTGCTTCAAGCTCCCATAGCACGCCGGTCGCCCCGGATGCGGAGCCCAGCCGTGGCACATAAATAATCGTCGCCAACGCCACGCACACGCCTTGCAGCATGTAGGTCATGGTCTTGATACGATCCACATGGATGGCGCTGTATTCGGCGACTTTTTCATTGGAGCCGATGGCAAAGCAGTAGCGTCCAAAGCGAGTGTAATTGAGCAGGATGTAGCCGATGACAGCGACAAAGAAAAACACCCATACCGGGATGGTGATACCAAGAAAGCTGCCGTAATAGGCCGGGCGGTAGATATCGCGCACCGCCCAATCCAGCGTTAGAGTGCCGCCATCGGCCAGGTAGGTAACCAGCGAGCGGTAAATCCCCATGGTGCCTAGGGTGACGATAAACGCCTCGATTTTGCCTTTGGTCGTCACGATGCCATTGATAAAGCCTGCGCAAAGCCCCAGCAGTAGCGAGGCGCCAACGCCGAACAGTACGGTGGTCAACCCTGCGCCGAACTGCTCGACGAGGCTATTCATCAGAATAATCATTACCCCGGCAATAAAGGCGGCCATCGCCCCCACTGAAAGATCCAACCCGCCTGCGGTAATCACGAAGGTGGCGCCAATGGCGATAATGCCGATAAAGGCACTGCGGGTGAGCATATTCGAGAGATTATCCAACCCCAGAAAGGCTGGATTGATCAGCACACCCAGCAGCGCCAAGACCACCAACGCGACGAAGGGCCCCCAGGTTTTCAAGTCAATCGCGAAGCCCTTTTGCCGAGCGGTTGGGTTAGCTGCTTTATTAGTCGTTTTGTTATTAGCCATAACGCTGCTCATCGACCCCTACTCCCTTAATGCCGGATGCGTACTGCATGATTTCTTGTTCATTAATTTGCTCGCCTTCAAGCACCCCAGTGAGCACACCCGCGCACATCACCGCTACCCGGTGGGAAAGCCCAATCAGTTCACCCATCTCGGACGAGATTAAGATGACCGAACGGCCCGCCTCGGTAAGCTCATGAATGAAGTGATAGATCTGGTGCTTGGTGCCCACATCGATGCCCCGGGTCGGCTCGTTGATAATCACGATTTCAGGGTCAATGGACATTACTTTGGCGAGCAGCAGCTTCTGCTGATTACCGCCGGAGAGTTCAGCTGCGGTGCGCGCCGCCGTGCGCAGGCGAATGTCAAAGCGCTGGATAGCCTCTTGAAAGGCGTGCTCTTCACGACGGCGGTCGATCAGCGGATGGCAGTGAGCACGTAAATTGAGCAAGGTAACGTTGGAGCGTAGATCCATATTGAGCACCAGGCCTTTGCCTTTTCGGTCCTCAGTCAGATAAGCAATGCGGTGACGAACGGCGTCGCGTAGATGGCGCAGCACGACTGGTTGCCCGTTGCGAAGTACCTGCCCAGCACTTTTCGCGCGTATACCCAACACCGCTTCAAGGAGCGCCGTTCGCCCCGCGCCCACCACCCCACCAAACCCCAAACTTCACCACGACGCAGGGTAAAGCTGGCTTGCTTAACGGCGCCTGGCACTACGAACTCACGTGCTTCCAACACCACCGGTGCATCGGCTGGAAGGTGCGTAAGCGGGGGGTACATCTCATTAATCTCCCGCCCTACCATCAGTCGCGCCAGTTCCTCTTTGCTGCGCCCAGCCATGGGCCCGCTATCCACCAAGTGGCCGTCACGTAGCACCGTCACGCGGTCAGCAATCTGCTCGATTTCACGCAACTTGTGGGAGATATACAGAATCGCCACACCCCGCTGACGCAGGCGGTCAATCAGTGCGAACAGTACCGTTACTTCGTTCTCCGTCAGGGTAGCGGTGGGTTCGTCCATAATCAGCACACGCACATCGCGGGTGATCGCCTTGGCGATCTCGACCATCTGCTGGTCAGAGGTGCTGAGGTCTTTCACTCGAGCGCGCGGGTCGACGTCGGTTTCGAGTTCAGCCAGCGCCTCACGGCTACGCTCCCGCATGGCTCGCCGATCGAGAAAAAGCCCTCGGCGCAGTTCGCGACCTAAGAATATGTTCTCTTCCACGCTGAGCTGTTCAGCCAACGCTAGCTCTTGGTGGATCATCACCACACCGTCGGCCTCGGCTTCACCGCTTGTGCGGTAGTAACGTTGGCTGCCCTCCAGCAACACCTCGCCCGAGGTGGGGCGAAGGTAACCCGCCAGAATTTTTACCAGGGTCGATTTTCCCGCGCCGTTCTCCCCCAGCAGTGCGTGTACTTCACCCGCCTGTAGGTCGAGATCAACGTCGAACAATACTTGATTGTCGCCAAACGAGCGGCAGATTTTGCGCGCCGATAAGAGCATGGGGCCACCTGTTCATGACTGTTGTTATTGTGTTGGGGGGCTTACCAACATCGATTGCTATCGCGTGATGCTTGATTTACTTTAGGCTCTAAAATAAATAACTGCATATACAACTTAGGTCGCATTTTGGCCATCACGTAAACACTCCACGATGTGGGGCGCCGAGTGATCGCTAATATCGGCATTTTTTCATCACGAAACATAACGGCACCCCCTATGGCCCTCCCATCGACCGAGACCAGCCGCCATGACAATACCCTGGCGGTGATTCGTACCCTGCGTGACCAAGGGCCGGTTGCACGTGTCGATCTGGGCGCGCTGAACGGTATTAGCTCTGCCACGGTGACCTCCATTAGCGCCGAATTACTTCAGCAGGGCCTTATCAGTGAGCGCCCACCCGAAACACCCCGCCCCACTGGGCGAGGGCGGCCCAAGACGCTGATTGAACTCAACGCCCAGGCCGCCTGCGTGGTATGCATCAAGCTATCGATCAATGAAATTCAACTGGTGGTAGGCGATTTCACGGGGCAAGTCCGTCACAGTGAACACCATACCGTGTCCACCTTGACGCTAAGCGCTGACGATTTGGCAGTGCTACTGGAAGAGAAGATCGACGCCGCTTGTGATCAACTGTTGGGGGGATTTCAACGCTTGGCGGGAATCTGTCTGGCGGTGCAGGGCGTCGTATCATCGCAAAACGGAACGATTATCTGGTCGCCCGCTTTGAGTTTTCGCAACGCGCCGATCTCGGCTCGTCTTACCGAGCGGTTTCACTGCAGCGTGCTGCTGGAAAATGATGCTAACTGTATTGCCAGCGTGTTGGCAGCAAAGCCCGATTATGCGGATTGCCCCAATGTGGTGGTCATTATGCTGGGCTACGGCATCGGGATGTCGGTGTTGATTAACGGCGTGCCTTACCTGGGCGCTAATGGCTCAGCGGCGGAGTTTGGACATAGCAAATACCAACCGGATGGCGCCTTGTGCGCCTGCGGCCGACGAGGCTGCATTGAAGCTTATGCCAGCGACTATGCGCTCTACCGCGCCGCCGCCGACCATTTAAACCTTCCCTCTGGCGATAGCGCCCACCCCTCCGAACAGCAGATGCAGGCGCTTACCCAACTGGCGATGAACGGCGACCCGGCGGCGCAACGCATCTATGCCGAAGCGGGCCGGGCGCTGGGTATTGGTATCGCCAATATCCTGGCGCTGTTCAACCCTGATCTGGTGTTGATTACCGGTTCCGGCGTGCGCGGCTTTGACGCCATGCAGGCCACCATGCACAGCGCCATTGATGAAGCCCTGGTGGCAGAACTGAGAGGCACCACCCGCATCGAAAGCTGCGCCTGGGATCGCGACATGACCTGCATGGGAGGCATCGCCATGGCGCTAAACGCTACCGATGGCGAAACGCTGCTCGAAAGCCAAACCGCCCGTGAAGCCTAGGCCAACCGATTAATAGCAGCGGAGGCTTATCAGTGTGTCCAAGCAGTTAAGAATCGCTTCGTCAGTCGTGATAGACCACGCTGCGCTCACCATCAATCGTTAAGCAGCTTGCGTTGATAAAGGGCGCTTCATCTGAGGCTAGAAAGACCACCGTCATGGCCACTTCCTCGGGCTCCCCTAACCGCCCTGGAGGCAGCAGTGCTTCGATGCGGGCTTTCGCTGCGGCCGGATCGTCGAAAGTTTGCCAATGCGCTTCTACCGCCGGGGTGGCGATATAGCCCGGCGCGATGGCATTGACCCGCACGCCGCGGGAGGCATATTCGATACCGAGTGCTCGGGTCAAACCGATCAAGCCGTGCTTGGCGACCGGGTAGGGAAAACAGCCGGGAATAATCGAGAAGCTGTGGGTGGAGGCAATATTAATAATGGCGCCTCCTCCCTGCTCTAGCATATCGGGCAGCACCGCCCGGCTGCAGTGCCAAGCGCCTTCCAAATCTACCGATAAGCAGCGTTGCCAGGCCTCATCCGGCATGGCGAGTGGCTCGTGGAAGACATTCATTCCTGCGTTATTGACTAGGGTGGTTAAAGGCCCGGAGAGCTCTCGGATCTTCGCTACGGCAGCTTCCACCGCATATCGGTCAGCAATGTCCACCACTACCGCTTGAGCCTGGTGGCCCTCGCCACATAGCTGTGCCGTCAGCCGTTCAACGCTTTCCCCATCCCTATCTAGCAAGGCGACCTTGGCACCTTCGCGCACACAGGCTTCGGCAATGGCACGGCCGATGCCGGTGGCTGCCCCGGTCACTAGAATATGCTTGTCAGCCAGTCTGGCGGTCATTGCACCTCCTTTACAGTTAATCAGTGCGAATGACGCGGCACATCAGCGCCTCGGCAGCCGACCAGAAAGTCGAAGTCGCAGCCTTCGTCCGCTTGCAGCACCCGCTCGATGTACAACTGGCGGTAGCCGCCCTGGCTGGCAATTAGGGTTGAGGCGGCGGTGGGATCGCTCTCGGCCAGGCGCGACGCCAGCTCTTCATCGCTGATTTCCAGATGCAGTCGGCCACTTTCGCAGTCGAGTTCGATCCAGTCGCCGTTGCGCACGGCCGCTAGCGGCCCCCCTGCCGCCGCTTCCGGCGCGACGTGCAGTACTACAGTACCGTAGGCAGTGCCGCTCATGCGGGCATCAGAAATACGCACCATATCGGTGATCCCCTCGGCGAGGATTTTGGGCGGCAGGCCCATATTGCCCACTTCCGCCATACCGTGATAGCCGCGTGGACCGCAGTGCTTCATCACCAGAATGTCATTGGCTTCCACGTCCAGGTCAGGGTCATTGATGCGCGCTTTGTAGTCGTCGAAGTCCTCGAACACTACCGCTCGACCACGGTGCTGCATCAGCTCGGCGGTCGCTGCCGAGGGTTTGAGCACCGCGCCGTTGGGGGCCAGGTTGCCGCGCAACACACAGATACCCCCGTCCGCCGTGAGCGGGTTATCCAACTTGCGGATCACTTCGTCGTTATACAGCGGGGCGTCCTGGACGTTTTCCCAAATTGTTTTGCCGTTGACGGTGAGCGCGTCCTTGAAGGGCAACCGGTCAGCCTCGCCCAGGCGCCTAAGCACTGCTGGTAAACCACCGGCGTAGTAGAACTCTTCCATCAAAAAACGCCCGGATGGCTGCAGATCGACCAGCGTAGGCGTGCCGCGACCCACCCGGCTCCAGTCGTCCAGTTTGAGATCAACGCCAATGCGTCCGGCAATCGCCTTGAGGTGAATCACCGCATTGGTGGAACCACCAATGGCGGCGTTGGTACGGATGGCGTTATCGAAGGCTTCCTTAGTGAGGATTTTGGAGAGCCGCAGATCTTCGTTAACCATCTCGACGATACGGTTGCCGGAGAGGTGCGCCAGCACGTAACGGCGCGAATCCACCGCTGGAATCGCTGCGTTGTGGGGCAGCGAAGTGCCTAGCGATTCGGCCATGCAGGCCATGGTGGAGGCGGTGCCCATGGTGTTACAGGTACCCGCCGAGCGGGACATACCTGCTTCGGCGGCCATAAAGTCGTGGAGCGATATTTCGCCTGCTTTGACCTGCTCCGAAAGTTTCCAGACCACGGTACCCGAACCAATATCCTTACCTTTGTGCTTGCCGTTGAGCATTGGCCCGCCGGTCACCACGATGGTGGGAATATCGCAGCTCGCCGCGCCCATCAACAGTGCCGGGGTGGTTTTGTCGCAGCCCACCAGTAGCACTACGGCATCGATGGGATTGCCACGAATCGCCTCTTCCACATCCATGCTGGCCAGGTTACGGGTAAACATCGCCGTGGGGCGCAGGTTGGATTCGCCGTTGGAGAACACCGGAAACTCCACCGGGTAGCCGCCTGCTTCCAGCACGCCTTTTTTCACGTGCTCCGCTAGCTTTCGAAAGTGGGCATTGCAGGGCGTTAACTCGGACCAGGTATTGCAGATACCGATAATTGGCTTGCCCTGGAACTCATGGTCGGGGATACCTTGGTTTTTCATCCAGCTGCGGTACATAAAACCGTTTTTATCAGCGGTACCGAACCACTCGGCGGAACGTAGGGGCGGCTTGCGATCAGACATAGAAAGTCTCCGTGAAGATAGGGAAAAGGCGTTAGGCCCGCTGACGACGGGTTTGCTTCCAGCGATCAAACAGCACCGCCAACAGCAGAATCGCGCCGCGCACCAGATACTGATAAAAGGTGGGCACATTAAGCAGCCCCATGGCGTTCTGCACACAGCCCATAATCAGCACGCCGACCACCACGCCGGTAATCGTGGCAACACCGCCGGATAGCGCCACGCCGCCCAGTACACAGGCGGAAATGACCGCCAGCTCCAGACCCATGGAGGTGTTGGGATCACCCAGGCCCATCCGCGAAGCCAGCAACACACCGACGACCCCCGCGACGACGCCCTGGAGGCCAAAGACAATAATTTTCAGGCGGCGGACGTTAACCCCCGCCAGCGCAGCGGCTTCTGCATTGCCACCAGTGGCCAGTACGTTGCGGCCAAAGGCCGTCATGTTGAGCACGATGCCAAAAATCACAAAGCAAGCCAGCATGGTCCATACCGGCAGCGTTAAGCCAAGAAAAGAAGCGCTACCCAGCTCAAAGAAGGCCGGTACGGTAATCATCACCGCGTCGCCGCCGGAGGTTATATAGGCCAACCCGCGCACAAACTCCATGGCCGCCAGGGTCGCAATCAGCGCGTTAATACCGAACCTGGCAATCACTATTCCATTGAAAACACCAACTGCGCCCCCGGCGACAACCCCGCCGATCACGCCGATAAACACGCTACCCGTGCTGGAGGTCACTACCGCGGCGACCACGCCAGCAAAAGCCACCGTAGAGGCCACCGAGAGATCCACCTCGCCCAGCGCCAACACCAGCATCATGGTGGAGGCGAGGCTGCCAATCAGGGTGATCGAGAGCAGTAGCCCGACCATATTGCGTCCGGACAGAAACCCGGGGATAAATATCGCCAGAGCGATAAATAGCAGTAAAAAAATGGCAATCATGCCTGATGTATCGAGTAGGGTACGCAGCGGTTTGGCAAGCCCCTGGCGCCCCTTTGGACGTGCAGGCGCATCCCCTTGGGTTACATTGTTAGTTGTCATGATGTTTATCCTGAACGTGTGTTCTTAACGTTTGCTCTGAAGAGCTGATGGCATGAGCCCATTAGGCTGGCAGTGCTAGCCCCAGCAGACGTTCTGGGGTAGCCGACTCCCTCGGCACAACGTCCACCAGTTGGCCATCGCGCATCACGGCAATGCGATCACAAATGGAGCTGACTTCGGCAATATCGCTGGAGATCACCACCACGCTTTTGCCCTGCTCAGCCAGGTCGTAAAGCAGTGAGTAAATATCCCGTCGTGCGCCCACATCAATCCCCCGCGTTGGCTCGTCCATAACAAACAGGTCAATCTCTTCAGCGAGCCAGCGGGCCAGAATCACCTTCTGCTGATTGCCCCCTGAAAGCTTGCCGATAGGTGAGCGCGGGCCCGGTGTTTTGATACTGAGCTGCTGGATATAGGATTCAGCGTTGCGCCGTTCGCGGCCGGTGTGTCGAAAAATCCCCCAGCGTTTAAAAAAAGCGCCGACAGCTGATATTGAGGTTGTCGGCCACACTGGCGACGGGAAAAATGCCTTGGGATTTGCGGTCTTCGGGGCACATGGCAATGCCGGCGCGGATTGCCTCGCCGGGGCTCTTGAAGCGCCGCGACTCGCCGTTAAAGATCACACTGCTAGCTTTCGGAGCCTCGACCCCGCAGACCAGCCGGAGCAACTCGCTGCGCCCGGCCCCACCAACCCAAACAGCCCAAACACCTCACCGCGCTTGACGGAGAAACTCACCGGCGCCTTGAGACCACGCCCTTCGATGGCTTCCACGCTCAAGACCACCTCGCCCTGTTCGCGAGCCCGGTAGCCATAAACATCGTCGATATCGCGGCCGACCATCTCACTCACCAGCAGGTCGTGATTCAACGACGACATATCCTCATGGGTGCGAATATGCTTGCCGTCACGGAAGATGGTGACCGCATCGCACATCTCAAACACCTCCTCCATGCGATGGGTCACATAGAGCACCACCCGACCTTCATCGCGCAGCCGTTGAACGATGCGCTTGAGTTGGCGGGTTTCCTGAATCGAGAGGCTGCTGGTAGGTTCATCAAAGGCGATCACCTTGGCGTCGCGCAGCAGCGCCCGACCAATTTCAATCATCTGCTGCTGACCGATAGAGAGCTCGCGTACCTTGGTCGAGGGATGGATGCCTCCCTCGCCCAAATCGGCCAGAATCGCCATGGCTTTTTCTTTCAACTGGCGGCGGTCAACAAAACCTCGCCGCGACGGTAGCTGACCTAGCAGCAGGTTTTCAGCCACCGACATATTGGGCGAGAGCGTTAACTCCTGATAAATAATCGCGATCCCTTCGCGCAATGCCTCACGGGCGTTACTGAACACATGGCGTTGTCCGTTGATCCACAGCGCGCCTTCCTCCACGCGATTAACGCCACTCAGCACCTTGAGTAGGGTGGATTTACCCGCGCCGTTTTCGCCCATTAGGGCATGCACTTCCCCAGCGTGGGCGGCGAAGCTCACCCCATCCAGCGCGCGCACACCGGGGAACACGACGCTAATCCCGTCGAACCGTAAATAAGCATCAGACATGCAGTAACACTCCAGCAGTTAGCCCGTTACAGACCATGCTCTTAACAAACCCACTTGTTATAGACCCAGCTCTTCGCGCACTTCCTGCCAATTGTCACGGGTCATTAGCGTGCCGGAGGTTTCGGTATTCGCCGGTGGTTCTTGATTCTCGCTAATCCAGCGGTAGAGATCTTCGGCGGTCTGACGGCCATGCATAGTGGAGCTAACCGCCACGGTGCCGTGAAAGCCGGTAGGGTTATCGCGGGAAAACTCAGCAAAAGCAGCACCCGAGCCGTTAATACCCACCCCGATCACGTTCTCAGCTGCCAAACCGTACTGTTCGGTGGCCCTGACCCCGCCGAGAACACTTTCCTCATTGAGAGCGTAGATAATCCAGTGTTCATAATCGCCATACTGAGAAAGTACCGGCGAGGCCGCTGAGAAGGCACTGGCGGTATCACTGTTTTGCTGGGGCGCATCGAAAATATTGTCTTCCGGGAAGCCGGAGGCTAGCAGCGCCTCTGTCGCGCCATCGGTGCGCTCTACCGCCGTGGGGAGTTCATTGTTGGTAATGCGAAGTGCAGCCACCTCTTCTGGGTTCCAGCCGCGGGCTTCCATTTCGGCGGCAATCGCATCGCCCACCTGCTGACCAATCTTGTAACCGGACATGCCCAGGTGCGGTACGCCTTCCATCGGTTCACCGCTGGAATTAACAAACTGATCGTCCACGGTGACCACTTTCATACCGTACTGGTTGGCGCGGTTCATTATTGCGGGCCCCAGACGAACATCCGGTGGGCAGATTACGAACCCATCGGCGCCCTGGGCATAGAGGTTATCAATCGCGCTGAGCACTTCCTGGCCGTCTTCACCGCCGAGGCGTACCACGTCGAAGCCCAGCTCTTCACCTAACTCGGTGGCCGCCCGTTGTTCATTAATGAACCACGCCTGCTCGGGTTTTTTAACGATAAAGCCAATCTTCACCTCACCTTCCTGGGCCTGCACCGAACCCAACGAGGCCAACATAATCGCGCTACCGAGGGCTAAACGGGACAACGTCATCGTTAATTTCATTGTTATACTCCTAAAATTTTAAGCATTGTTTTATTGATATTTTGATCTTTTTTTCAAAAAGCTTACGACCCTATGTCTTGTTGCGCGGAAAAGCGATAAACCGTGCGCGAACGATACGTCTCACCGGGTTCTAAAATCGTGCTGGGAAATGCCTCTTGATTCGGGGAATCAGGGTAGTGCTGGGTTTCCAGCGCGAAGCCAGAACGATGCCCATAGGCCTGCCCTTGCTTACCTGTCAGATCTCCATTAAGGAAGTTGCCGGAATAGAATTGGATCGCGGGTTCAGTGGTGGTGATCTCCACCATACGGCCGCTCTCGGGCTCCCACACTTTGGCGGCCAACACCAGCTCATCCGCTGCCGCGTTATCACGGTCAAGCACAAAGTTGTGGTCATAACCGCCGCCGAAAGCGAGCTGTTCATTCTCTTGCTCAATGCGTTCGCCGATGGGTGTCGCCTGGGTAAAGTCGAACGGCGTACCCTCTACCGAACGGAGCTCGCCGGTGGGAATCAGGGTGTCGTTAACCGGGGTAAATTCTGGGGCGTTGATCATTATTTGATGATCAAGGATGGTGTCGCTGCCCTCGCCCTTTAGATTGAAGTAGCTGTGCTGGGTGAGGTTAACCGGGGTGGCTTTGTCGGTCACCGCTCGATAATCCACCATCAGTTCGTCATTATCGGTCAACGTATAAGTAACTTTGGTCTCCAGCCTGCCGGGGTAGCCCTCTTCGCCATCCTCGCTGGTATAGCGCAGCACTAGCCCCGTTCCCTCGTCATTGTCGAACGGCTCGGCCTGCCAAAGCACTTTATCGAAGCCTTGATCGCCGCCGTGTAGATGGTTGCTGCCATCGTTGGTAGCCAACGAATAGCTTTCTCCATCGAGGGAGAACTGGCCACCCGTAATACGGTTGCCGTAACGGCCAATGATGGCACCAAAATAGGGGTTGGCTTGACGGTATTCATCGGAAAGGTAAGCTTCCAAAGAGTCGAAGCCCAGCGCGATATCGTCAAATTCGCCATCCACATTGGGGGTTTTCAGCGACAGAATGATACCGCCGTAGTTGGTCACCCGCAGCTCGATACCGTTGGCATTGGTAAATTGATAGACATCGACTTGGCGACCATCCGGCAACTGGCCAAGTACCGATTTTTCAACGCCGTTTTCGGCGCCATTTCCAGCTTCCATTTGCGTCTCACTTTGCGCTTGAGCCGCGCTAACCATTAGCAGAACGATACCGGCGCTTAGCAGCAGCGTGGATCCAATGCTATGTCTCTGAACGTCTACCTGAGTATTGATGAGTGGCATGATTTTCCTCCTAATGGAAGATCGTTGTTGTTATTGGAACTCCAATTCAGTCACTACAGTAGCCACGTCTTGCATAACCAACCAATATACAAACACCTCACAATCGATATACTTCTAAGTATCAATAACAATGCAAGGCTTATTCCATGGGTGTTCTCGGCGAGAACTGGTTTCTAGACGTGCGACTAAAGTTGCGCCATTTCCAGCTATTTTTAGCCCTGGACGAGCAGCGCAACCTGCACCGTGCAGCGACTCAGCTCAATATGAGCCAGCCCGCTGCCTCCAAGTTACTGAGCGATCTGGAAGCCAATCTGGGCATTCGCTTGTTTGATCGCCACCCACGCGGGCTTACGCCCAACTGGTACGGCGAAATTATGATTCGCCACGCCCACAGCATGCTTTCAGCGTTACACCACACCGGTGAAGAGTTAAACGCCCTAAACGCGGGCAGTGCAGGCACGGTAGCGGTCGGCACAGTAATGGCGCCGGCGGTAACGCTGCTTACCAGCGCAATTGAACGGGTACACCGCGATCGACCGGGGCTAAAGATCAGCGTGGATGTGGATGTCAGCAAAGTGCTGGTACCGCGCCTCTTGGAAGGCGAGCTGGATTTTGCGATTACCCGGATACCAGCAGGCGTTGATACCGAGCGCTTCGTCTTTGAAGAAATTGGTGAAGAGGAGCTCTGTTTTGTGTGCCGCAAGGGCCACCCGTTAGCCGATAAACAAACGCTGAACCTTGCGGATATGGCGAGTTATCCGTGGTCGCTGCAACCCGCTGGCGCGTTGATGCGCCAGCGAGTGGACAGCCTGTTCCTGCACCATCAGGTTGCACCACCGCGCCAAATTGTTGATACCGCCGACCTGCTGCTATCGCTTGCCCTCGTCGATAAATCCGACACCATCACGGTGACCACGCGAGAAGCCGCTGACCTGCTCTGCACACCACAGCGCTTTCACCTACTGCCCTTCAGCGAGACGCTGAGCGTTCAACCCTATGGGCTGGTGAGCTTGCGTCATCAGCGACTCTCCCCCGGTGCCGCCGTGCTAATGAGCACGCTGCGCGAGATTATTGCCCAGGGTGTTTAGCCAGCCATCGCCGCTAGATGATAAGTTCCTCTTTGGTAACAAGCCATACAAAAGCTTATGTTGAACAGTTTATTTTAATGTTCAACATAAGCTACCCTATGTATCTCTCATAACAACAAGCTTCAGGAATAGCCCTATGCGACTGATTCAGTGTGATCACCAGGGCCATGTTCGCGCCGCCCTGGTCGAGAACGAAGAGCAGGTCAGACTGCTCGACTGCGATACCTACACCCTGGCCAATCGGGCCATCAGCGCCGGTAAGCCACTTAGCGAGATGGTGACGGAAGCGCTGACCGACACCCGCCTTGATTATCAAAAGTTAGTCGATGATAAGCAGCTGTTACCGCCGCTGACACATACCGACCCGGCCCACTGCTTAGTGACCGGCACCGGCCTTACCCACCTGGGAAGTGCCGATACCCGCTCGGCGATGCATGCAAAAGCCCAGGCCGCTGAAGAAGATATGACCGACTCCATGCGTATGTTCAAACTGGGCGTGGAGGGCGGCAAACCTGACGCAGGCCAGCCAGGTGCCCAGCCGGAGTGGTTCTATAAAGGTGATGGCCAGTGTGTGGCGGCACCGGAAGCCGAGATTCTCTCCCCCGCCTTTGCCGAGGATGCGGGCGAAGAACCTGAGTTGGCGGGCCTCTACGTGATTGGCAAAAATGGCCAACCTTGGCGAGTCGGCTACGCTTTGGGTAACGAGTTCTCTGACCACGTCACCGAACGCTTCAACTACCTGTGGCTGGCTCACTCCAAGCTACGTGCCTGCAGCTTTGGGCCTGAGCTATTGATCGGCGAACTGCCGACACATTTAGAAGGCACCAGCGCTATTCAGCGCAATGGCGAAACAGTGTGGGAGAAGCCCTTTCTCACCGGCGAGGCCAATATGGCTCATAGTCTGGCTAATCTGGAGTACCACCACTTCAAATACCCGGGCTTCCGCCGACCCGGCGATGTTCATGTGCACTTTTTCGGCACCGCAACGCTGAGCTTCGCCGACGGCATTAAGGTACGCGAAGGCGATCGCTTTGAGATCAAAATCAACGAGTTTGGCCGCGCCCTGCGCAACCCGCTCCGGGTGGAAAAAGACGCACCGGCCATCAGCGTAAAATCTCTCTAACTTAATCACCCACCCCAGCAGGAGGAAGTATGACTCTGGAAGGAAAACTACTCATTGGTCAGCAGGCCATCAGCGGCCAACAGGCTGACATTCATGCAGTGAATCCTGCCACCGGCGAAACACTGGCGCCCGCCTACCCCGGCGGCGGCAAAGCGGAAGTCGAGCAAGCGTGTGAACTTGCCGAAGCGGCGTACGCCACTTACCGCGAAACCTCGCTTGAAGATCGGGCCGTGTTCCTCGAAACCATCGCCAGCGAGATCGAAGCAATCGGCGAAGAGCTAACCGAACGTGGGGTCGCTGAAACCGGCCTCCCCGAAGCTCGTTTGCAGGGCGAACGCGGCCGCACCTGCGGTCAGCTACGCTTGTTCGCCAACGTGGTACGGGCCGGTGAGTGGCTAGATGTGCGCATCGACCCCGCCCTGCCTGATCGCGAGCCGCTGCCCCGCGCCGACCTGCGTCAGCGCCATATTGCACTGGGCCCGGTGGCGGTGTTTGGCGCAAGCAACTTCCCACTCGCCTTTAGCGTTGCCGGTGGCGATACCGCATCGGCGCTGGCAGCCGGTTGCCCGGTCGTGGTCAAGGGACACTCTGCCCACCCCGGCACCTCCGAGCTAGTGGGTCGTGCGATTCAACGCGCCGTGGCCAAATGCAACCTGCCTGAAGGCGTCTTTTCGCTGCTGTTTGGTTCCGGCAAAGAGATTGGCCAGGCGTTGGTCGCTGATCCGCGCATTCAAGCGGTAGGGTTTACCGGTTCACGCAGCGGCGGTACGGCACTGATGGCCACTGCCCAGGCGCGGCCTCAGCCGATCCCGGTCTACGCCGAGATGAGCTCCATCAACCCGGTCTTCTTGCTACCAGAAGCGCTCAAGGCCCGCGGCAAAGCCATCGCCGAGGGGTTTGTTGGCTCACTGAACATGGGCGCAGGGCAGTTCTGCACCAACCCAGGGCTGGTGATTGCGGTTCAGGGCCCAGAGCTGGATGCCTTTGTTGAAGCGGCTGGTGAAGCGGTTAAGGGCAGTGCGGCCCAAACCATGCTGACGCCGGGCATTCACGACGCTTACCAGCAGGGCGTTGAACGACTCGCCAACCACGCCAAGGTCACTGAGGTAGCTCGCGGCCAAGCCGGTGAAACGGCTAACCCTTGCCAAGCGGGGCTGTTCGTTACCCAGGCCGAAGCATTCCTCAACGAATCCGCCCTTCAGGAAGAGGTGTTCGGTTCCACCTCACTGGTCATCGCCTGTGCCGATGCCAAAGAAGTGGCTAAAGTAGCTGCCCAGCTTGAAGGCCAGCTCACCATTACCCTGCAAATGGATGACGGTGACTTGGCGACTGCCAAGCAACTGCTGCCTACCCTGGAGCGCAAAGCAGGGCGGATTCTGGCCAACGGCTGGCCGACAGGTGTAGAAGTGTGCCATGCCATGGTGCACGGCGGCCCTTATCCAGCGACCTCGGACTCCCGCACCACCTCGGTAGGTAGCGCGGCGATCTTCCGCTTCCTGCGCCCAGTATGCTACCAGGCGCTGCCGGAAGGGCTACTGCCCGAGGCTATTCGTGATGGCAATCCTGCAGGCGTATCACGCTTGGTCGATGGCAAGCGTGAATAAGAGGGCGTCTCTTGAGACGTTACTCAACGAAGGCGTCGGTGATCTCACGATGACCGTATAGAAACGCATCGGCGACCTGGCGCAGCGGGGCAACATCCACCTCGCTGCGTTTTTTTGCAATCAACTCGTCAAAGCGCGCGTAAAGGCCTTGATATTCACGCTCTTCGGCGTCGACGATTACCTCATCGTCGATCATCAGACGACAGCCGCCTTGGGTAAGACTCAAGCGACTTCCGTCGCTCTCGATATGCATATCCCAGGTTGGCGGGCCACTCTGGCGGAAGTCGAAATCTGCCTCAATCGCTGCCCCCTCAGGGTCCGTAAACGAGAGCTCCGCCGCAATCGGGGTTTGCGCATTGCTCGGCACCAGCAGCCTCGCCCGTTGCAAAAAGAACGGTTGGGGCAAGATGGCGGTGGCAATCGAGAGCGCATTAATACCTGGATCGAAAACGCCCATACCACCGGGCTGCCAGATCCATGCCTGGCCGGGATGCCATACCCGCACATCCTCCTTCCACTCGATCTTAACCTGCTGCACCTGCCGTTTTGCTAACCACTGCTGGGCTTGAGCCACACCGGGAGCAAACCGCGAGTGCCAGGCGGCAAACAGGCTAACGCCCTGTTCTTTAGCGCAGGCAATCAAATCCTCGACTTCACTTAATGTCGCCCCTGGCGGCTTTTCCAGCAGCACGTGCTTGCCACGCATCAGCGCGGCCCGCGCCTGGGAGTAGCGCAAGTGTGTCGGTGTACAAATTGAGACGGCGGTGATGTCAGGATGAGCGTCGAGCATCGCCTCCAGGCCTTGATAGGCGGGTAAATCCGGCAGTGAGGCGTAGGGATCTGCCGTGGCGACAAGCTGGCAGTTGGAGGTAGCGGCTATCGCAGGGAGGTGCTGATCGCGGACGATTTTACCCACGCCCACCAGGCCGAACTTAAAGCCAGAGCTAAAGCCAGAGCTAAAGCCAGAGTTGGAATCAGACATACGCTTGCCTTTGTTTTAACCATTCAAAATGGGTTCAGGAAGTAGTGTGTGGCAGCTCAACGCTGCGCCCTAATGAACTGAAGCTGTGCTCAAGCCCCAACGCTGCGGCAGTGCCCGCCAACACGGCTTGGGAGGCTAGAAAGGCCTCCCGAGGGCGGCGCAATCGAATGCTCTCCATCAGTTGACGGTGACGCTCCAGGCTCTCTTCAGGATCTGGGGCGTTCTCGTTGGACATGGAAATCAGCATGTAGATGGAGGGTCGCAGGATATGTGATAGCTGCGCCCAGACAATATTGTGGGTCGCCTTGAAGATCGCCTCGTGAAAAGCGACATCACACTCACTGTGCAGCCGTCGCTCCTCTTCGCAGGTGGCATTGCGAAGATTCTGCCCTAAACCTTCAAAGGCTTCTTCGATGGCAACCAGATCCCGCGCTTTGGCCCGCTTTGCGGCGGTCATCGCCACATAGGGTTCAACGTCCAGGCGGAAGGCGAGAATTTCGCGCTGAATATCCGGGTTGGGGGCTGCATAGCGGGTTAGCCAGTCGGTCACCTGGGCGTCGAGAATGTGCCACTCCGAGTACTCGCGCACCTTGGAACCATGGCCGGAAATCCGCTCGATAATCCCGGCATCGACCAGTTGGCGCAGATCGCTACGCACCGCAGAGCGGTTAATCGCAAAACGTTCACATAGATCCATTTCACGGGGCACGAGATCACCGGGGTGATAGCGCCCGCCAAAAATCTCCTCGGCGAGATGTTCGGCGATACTCGGGCGAGCTGCTGGCTTACTGGGAGATAACGTCACTGCGATAAGGCCCTATTTCAATTCCTGCTAATCATAACGTACTTGACCGGTCTACTGTTACCGATGGTGCCGGGACGAGCCTAGCGCGCATCCTCAATTCAAGCCGCCGTTCGTAAAGGCCCTTAGCACTCAGCGTGCCCAGCACCAGAGCGCCGCCGACCATCGCCATTGGGGCGGGCTGTTCGGCCAAAATCCACCACGCCAAAAGCGTGCCGATCACTACTTCCAGCAGTATTAGCAGGCCCACTTCGGCGGAGGGCAGATAGAGCGGCCCGCGCTGCAGCAGCGTTACGCCACAGGGCACAATAATCAAACACAGCAGGATGACCACGCCGAGTTGGTGAGTGGCTGGCAGGCTCGTTTCACCCCCCGCCAGCCAAATTAGCCCGGCGATACTGCCAACAATAAGGCCGTTGAACACCAGCATAGGGCTCATATCGACACCCGGGCGGGTTCGGCACAGGGTAAAGTTAATCGCCAGAGTGGTTGCCGCCATTAAGGCGAAAGCGTTGCCTACCCAGGAACCTGCGCCGGCGTCATCGAGGGCGATCATCGCGATACCGACCATACATAGCCAAATCGCCAGCCAAGTGCGTCTGGGTAAGCGCTCTTTGAGAATGATCCAAGAGAGCACGGCGGCAATAATTGGCGAGCTGGCCAGTATCATTAAGACGTTGCCTGCCTTGGTGTACTGGTTGCCCAGCACAAAACCACAGGTAGTCAAACTGAACAGCAGCGCCACGGCGATACCCGTCCAGCCGCAGCGGCGATAGGCCGCCAAGGTGCCACGGCCGTAGCGCATCAGGGCAATCAATAGAAAACCTAAGCCCGAAAGAAAGCCACGCCACATCAATATCTCAGCATCGGGCAGATCTGCCACTTTAATCAGCAGGGCATCCGGGGCCATGATCAGCGCCCCGCCAGCGGTTAACAGCAAGCCCTGCTGGCGATGCGAAAAGGTACTCCAACGACTCATGTGTGGTAACGATTCCTTTAGTGATTGTCCCTGGGCGGATGTCGGCGGGCCACATCGCGATACTTGGTGGCGGGCTCCAATGTCATACCGCGATCCAAAGGTTCGACCATGCTCCGCTGGATCTCCTGCCAAGGCGTCTGATGGCCAGGGTAGCGGTAGCCGCCCTGCTGGGTTAAACGCTCGCGGCGCGCTTCCAGCTCACTCGCCTCGATCAGTAGTTGCACTTCGCCGCGCTTAAGATCGACCCGCAGCCGGTCGCCGCTCTCCAGCAGCGCCAAACCGCCACCGGTAGCGGCTTCCGGGGAAGCATTGAGAATCGATGGCGAGCCGGAGGTGCCCGACTGTCGGCCATCGCCCAGACACGGCAGTGATTCGATGCCCTGTTTAATCAGCGCCTCTGGCGGCTGCATATTGACTACTTCTGCGCCACCAGGATGCCCTACCGGCCCCGCGCCCCGCATGACTAGAATGGTGCGTGAATCAATGTTCAGCGTAGGGTCATCAATACGGGCGTGGTAATCCTCGGAGCCATCAAACACCACTACCTTGCCTTCAAAGGCTTCCGGATCGTTGGGATCATTGAGGAAGCGCTCACGGAAATCTCGCGAAATCACGCTGGTTTTCATCAGCGCCGAGTCGAATAGATTGCCCTTGAGGTTGAGGAAGCCCGCGTGGTCCACCAAGGGGTCGTTATAACGGCAAATCACATCGGGGTCTTGGGTTTCGCGGCCCTGTAGGTTATCGCCTATTGAGCGGCCATTCACTGTCAGCGCATCGACGTGTAACTTACCGGCGGTTTGTAGCTCATGGAGGATCGCGGGCACGCCCCCAGCGCGATAGAACTCCTCGCATAGGAAAGCGCCAGCAGGCATCACGTTGGCCAGTAGCGGGATCTCATGGCCCAGGCGCTGCCAGTCGTCGTTATCCAGCTCGATGCCCGAATGGCGGGCGATAGCATTGATATGCACAGGGGCATTGGATGAACCGCCCAATGCCGAGCAGGCCACGATGGCGTTCTCGAAAGCCTCCCGAGTCAAAATATCCAGCGGGCGCAGGTCTTCCCAGACCATATCGACGATCCGTGTACCGGTATCGTAGGCCACCATGGCGCGCTCTTTATAGGGCGCGGGGATCACCGCCGAGCCCGGCAGGCTCATGCCCAGCACTTCCGCCATGGAGTTCATGGTGGAGGCGGTGCCCATGGTATTGCAGTGGCCAATGGAAGGTGCCGAATCGCTAGCGCGGGAAAGAAACTCAGCGTAGTCGATATCCCCTGCTGCTAGGCGCTTGCGTAGCTCCCAGATAATCGTGCCCGAACCCACCCTCTCGGCGCCGCGCCAGCCGTTTAACATTGGCCCACCGGAAAGCACTATCGCGGGAATATTCACCGTTGCCGCCGCCATAAGGGCCGCTGGGGTGGTTTTATCGCAGCCGGTGGTCAATACCACCCCGTCTAGCGGGTAGCCGTGGAGCACTTCCACGATACCTAAATAGGCGAGGTTACGGTCTAACGCAGCGGTTGGCCTACGTACGTTTTCATGAATAGGGTGCATGGGGAATTCAAACGGCACCCCACCCGACGCACGAATACCGTCTTTCACCCGTTTAACCAGGTCAATATGGTGGCGGTTACACGGGGTTAAATCAGAGCCTGACTGGCAGATACCGATAATCGGCTTACCGCTGGTCAGTTCATCCAGCGTGATGCCGTAATTAAGATAACGCTCGATGCACAGTGCTGTCGTGCCGGGATGATCCGGATTATCGAACCAGTAACGTGAACGCAACTGATCAGGCGTTATTCGTTGATAATTGGCCATAGTGTCACTCCACGCCTAAAGTAAATATTGAGTGTCAGCAGGCGTGCATAAGCTACTAAAAAGCCCCCACTAACATTGTTGAATTAGTCACCTACCGAACGCGCGTAGGAAGTCGCCATGACGTTACGCTTTCTTGCCTGCGACGTCGATACATACAAAAGCATATGTTGAACATATAGGCAAAACGATAGACATTCACGTAAGGGTTTCAGTGAAAGGTCTTAATAACAGCTTCAAAAATCTGGGTTCCACAACTGGGTTCAACAACTACAACAGTAAACACGCTGTAGCTCGCTTAGCAGATACCCTTAGTGAAGCGACCTGCAGCACGCCAGGAGAATGACGACTATGCATCATCTTTGGAAACGCACTCTGTTAGTAACCGGCGCCACGCTGCTCAGCTCAGGCATGGTTTACGCACAAACACCCGACCTTTCCGACCCGCCAGAAATTGAGGGCGGCACCGTGGGTGATCACGGCAGCGTGACTCTGCGCATGGGGCTTGGCTTAGCGGAAAGCTCGCCCCAGTACATCTCCAGCCAGTACTTCGCGGACATTCTTGACCAGCGCAGCGAAGGGCGCATCAGCGTTAATATCTTCCCCAACAGCCAGCTCGGCGATGATGTGCAGATGATGGAAATGCTGCAGACCGGCACGCTGGATATGACCTACCCCTCCTCTTCCCCCGCTACCGGTTACGTTGAGGAGCTGGCCGTTTTCGATCTTCCCTTCTTGCTACCGACCCGGGAAGCCGCTATCAAGGCCATGCGCAGCGACGCTGCCCAGGAAATGCTCGATGCTTTCGATGGCACCGGCCTGAAAGCCCTGGCGTTCTCCGAAAACGGTTTCCGGCAGCTCTCCAACAGCGCACGTGAAGTCGCCTCGCCAGAAGATGTGGCAGGTTTAGACGTTCGTGGTTTGTCGATTCGTACCATGGAAAACCCGGTTCACCTAGCTATTTGGGAAGCGTTGGGCGCCAACCCAACCCCAATGGCCTTTGGTGAGCTCTTCTCCGCCATGGAACAGGGCGTCGTGGATGGTCAGGAGAACCCCTGGAGCACCATTCTGACCTCCAATTTCCATGAGGTGCAGGACTACGGCTCCGAAACCCGCCACGTCTACACGCCCTTCATTAAAATGATCTCTCAGCGTACTTGGGACGAACTCGACCCTGAGTATCAGGAGCTAGTCCAGGAAGCCGCGCTGCAAGCTGCCGATTACGAAATCCAGCTTTCCAGCGAGTACGACGACTGGGCGCGTGATCAGCTTGAAGAGCGCGGTATGCAAATCACCCGTCTTGATGACGAGCAGATTGCCGCTTTCCAGGAAGCCGTACAGCCGGTTTACGAAGAGTGGGCACCGCGCATTGGCGAAGATCTCGTGGCTGAATTCCAAGAGATTGCTGAATCGACAATGACTGAGTGATGTCACCCCTGCCGTCGACCGAACACGGCGGCCGGTTTAGCATGTTCTAAGAAGCGTCCGAGAGGCGCTTTTTTAGTTGCATATAAGTGCCGTAGTGACGGTCGAGGTGGCGCCGCATGGCCGCTTCGGCCGCATCTGGATCACGAGACTCTATCGCTGCGATGATTTCGGTATGCGCAGCAGTAGCCGCTTTGTCTTCATCCTTCTGCTGCAATACCAGCGCACGGCGATCATCCAACCACTCAGAGAGCGCTACATGGATGGCATCGAAAATGGGGTTACGGCCAATACTCGCCAGCACGCCATGGAAGTCGTTATCAGAGCGTTTAAAGCGTGCTTCATCGCCAATCGCGTCGCGATTATCAGCTAACGCTTCGCGTAGCCGCGCTAGATCCTCATCGCTGGCATTACGCGCCGCATAGCGAGCCAATGAGATTTCGAACATGGCCCGCGCTTCCTGGAAATACTGCTGCCCATCAGGCTTAGAGAGTAGCTGCCGGGTCACCCCGGAAAGCCTAGCCATCACCGCCTCGGCGGTAGGGCGAATCACTCTGGCGCGCGTGCCGCTATTAATGGCGATTAGCCCAAGCTGCTGAAGGTGGAACAACGCTTCACGCACTGCAGGTCTGCCGACACCAAACTGCTCCATCAGCTCCCTCTCTGAAGGCAGTTGATCGTTTTCACTCAACCGCCCCTCAAGAATTTCCGCCTCAAGCTGTTCAGCGACCTGTTCAGACAGCGTTTTACGCTCGATCCGGTATCTGCTCATAGGCAGTCACCCCTGGTTAACCTGGAATTTTCCGCCATTTTACTGCATTTCTGATCATTATCCTTCAAACCGCCTTTCAACCGAGCTGAGAGAGCGGCGTTATACGATACTCCTCCGCAATCTCGGCATAGGCTAATTGATTGGCAGAATCGAGCGGAATGCCTTCGGCGTCGCGCTGGGCTTGGCAGCGCCATTCACGATCACCAGGCGCCATTACCTGAGAACCTTGAGTCGCTGGCTGGGCTCTTAAATCGGTTAGATAGTTCGCTAGCCCGCGGGCAAAAGTGCCCTCTTCCACAAACGCATCGGGTTTCATGGCTAAAAAGAAGTGCCCAACCCCGCGAGGCGTAGACATATCAGGGCCGCCCATTGGGAGCAGGTTAAAACCGTGCTGCATACCCGAAAGCACTGAACTGAGTATCTCGACCATGCCACCCAGTCCTGCCCCCTTAAACCCAAAGGCACTGCCCCCAAGCGGTAACAGCGCTGCCACCTCACTGGGCACTCGGCTTACTTGACCGGCGGCATTTGCTGCTACTTGATCAGGCAGCTCGCGGCCAATAGCACCGAACTGCTGCACGCGATTCCAGGGAACGGAGCTGGTCGCCATATCCAACAGGTAGGAGTTGTCACCCGCTATCGGTGCCGCAAAGGCGATGGGGTTCGTGCCATGAAAAGGCTTAGCGCCATCGTGCAGCAATACGAACGGATCAGAATTGCAGAACGCCAACCCCAAATAACCGCGTTCCGCCGCGGTCAATGCATAGCACCCTGCGGCTCCAAAATGCGATGAGTTACCCACCGCCACAGCGCCGATGCCAGCCACTTCTGCCATGGCAGTGGCGTGCTCCATAGCGGTGTATCCAGCCAAGTGGCCCAGCCCATCGTCCGCATCTAAAAAGCCCGTGGCCGCTAAGCGCTGATGAAACATCATGTTGGGGGCGCCGTTAATACGTCCGCCTTTAAGTGCCTGCAAATAGTGGGGCAGCAGCCGCAAACCGTGGCTGTCAGTGCCCATCCGCGAAGCGGTGACCAGTGCGCGGGTGACGGCATCCGCCGACGCCTGATCAGCTCCCGCAGCCGCCAACGCTGCTTGCATAAAACGACTAAGGTCTTCCCGCGCGACGCGAAACTCTGTCGACGTACCTGGCGACGTATCAGTCATGGGTCACATACTCCTGGTCTTGATATTAATCCGTTACCGGCAGTCCTTAACGAGACAGTTCTTCGAGACAGTTCTTAACGATAAATCAGTGTGGGTAGCCACATGGAGATCGCCGGAATAAAGGTCACCAATAGCAGGCAGATGACCAAGGGAATAAGGAATGGCATAGTGCCGCGCATGCAGCGCTCGAAGCTGACGTTAGATACCCTGGACAGCACATAGAGCACCATGCCAACCGGCGGAGTCAGCAAGCCAATCATCAGGTTGAGCACCATGATCACCCCAAAATGAACCGGGTCGACGCCTACGGCAACCGCCATGGGTAGCAGCACCGGGACTAAAATAGTGATCGCGGCGATGGTTTCCATAAAGCAGCCAACGATAATCAGCACGATATTGGCCATCATTAGTACGGCAAGCTTGCTGTCGGCAAAGGGGCCCATTAAGGCAATCACGTTCTGGGTGACCTGATTGCTGGTGAGTATCCAGGCAAAGATTGACGCGGAGGAAACAATAAACAGAATGACGGCTGTCGTCTCAATGGTTTCCATGCTGACTTTCAGCAGCTTGCGCCAGGTCAGCGTGCGGTAAACCACCACGCCAAGCAGCAGTGCATAGAACACCGCCGCTACTGCAGCTTCAGTTGGCGTAAAGGCACCGGTGATAATGCCGCCCACGATAATGACCGGGGTCATGAGTGATAAGAAGGCCCGCTTGAAGGTATGACCTAGCACGCGCATTGAGAACACCGCATCGCGGGTATAACCACGTCGACGGGAGATAATAAAGATCATCAGCATCAGCATGGCGCCCATCAGCAGGCCTGGAACCAGGCCCGCCGCAAATAGCTGGCCTACTGAGGCGGATGCCATCACGCCGTAAATCACCATGGGGAGGCTGGGCGGAATAATCGGCCCGATAGTGGATGAAGCTGCGGTAATACCTACCGCAAACTCCTCATCGTAGCCTGCGTCTTTCATCGCTTTGACTTCGATCATGCCCAGTCCACCAGCGTCTGCAACGGCAGCCCCCGACATGCCGGAAAACACAATACTGGCACCAACATTCACATGCCCAAGCCCACCACGCATCCAACCCATTAGGGCCTTGGCGAAATTGAAAATGCGCTCGGTGATGCCGCCGTTGTTCATCAAACTACCGGCGAAGATAAAAAACGGAATCGCCAGCAGCGGGAAGCTGTCGATGCCGTTGATCATGCGGTGGGCCACCACGATATTGGGCACCTGCCCGGTGATCAGCACAAACATCAAACAGGCGCCCGCCAGGCTGATGGCGATAGGCACGCCAAGCACCAACATGGTAAACAGAGCAAAAAATAGAAAGGCTAAATGGTAGCCCATCAGTGGCAAGATCACGCAGCCCAACACCGCAAGAGCCGCCAGCAGCGGCGAGACGAGTGGCTTTTGCCAGCGCATCACAGTTAGTCGAGACATAGCAGGCCTCTCAATAAAAATGGCGGGGTGAATACCACCCTTTAAACATCATCGTTTCGGTGTTGATACTTGAGGTAGAGCCTTTGAACGGTACGCATCGCCATTAATACAAACGCCGCGCATACCGTGAAATAGATGATGCTTTTGGGCAGATCAATGGACACCATCAAACTATTGGTGCGCGACGCCAGTTGATAGGTCACCCACGCCATCGCTATATAGAAGGTAAGGCTTACGAGGTTAACGAGACGTTCAAGCAGTAGGGCCTGCCACGCAGGCATGTAATGGTAGAAGAACTCCACCATAATATGGCTGCCATTGCGGGCTGCCATCACACTGCCCATAAAACCCACGCCTATCAGCAGGTAGCGGGCTATCTCCTCAGTCCATCCAATAGAGTCACCCATTACGTAGCGGCTAAAAAATTGGGCAAACACCACTAAAATCAGCGCCCAAAAGAGTATTAGGGTCGCCAAATCTTCAATCCGGTAATCACTTAGCCTGAACGGAGTATCGTCAAAGGCGGATTCAAAATCGACCATGGGGTCGCCGATCGGCGCGGCGTCTTCTCGCGTATCATTCATGGCACCAAGCTCCAGGCACTCCGCTCAGTGATAAGCGGAGTGCTGCTAACCAAGGAAGGGTTGGATTACTGTCCGATAGCCTGAAGACGCTCGTAGGTTTCCTCATCCCACGTCGCGGCATCGCCGTTATGGGCGGGTATGACAACCTCACGGAAGAGCTCGCGATCCACTTCGTTAACCGTGTTGCCCTGCTCCTCAAACCACGCCACCAACTCTTCCTCGGATTTCAGAATATCCTGGGTGTTGTTCTCAGCGGCTTCCTGGAAAACTTCGCGGAATATCTCGCGATCCTCTTCAGAAAGCTGGTTCCAGCGCGGGCCACCCACGATGGTAATCAATGAATCGGTGATGTGGCCGGTTAGGTTGATGTAGTCCTGCACTTCATGGAAAGCCTTGGCACGAATGGTCGGCAGCGGGTTTTCCTGGGCATCCACTACGCCTTGTTGCAAGGCTAGATACACCTCGTCAAAGGCGATGGGGGTGGGGTTTGCGCCAACGGCTTCGGGCATCATCATATACATCGGCGCGTTGGGAACACGGATCTTCAGGCCTTCCATGTCCGCCGGCTCGTTGATTGCCTCATTGGAAGTGACATGACGCTCGCCATAGTAGTTGAGCGCCAGGGGAACGTTGCCTGTTTGATCCTGATAGCCCTGTGAAATCTCCTTGAATAGGTCACTGTCGGCAAAGGCCTGCCAGTGATCAAAGTCGCGGAACATATAAGCAGCACCGGCAATGCCGATAGGACCGTAAGCGCGTCCAGCAAACTGTGTGCCGGTATAAATAACGTCCACAGTGCCCAGTTCAAGCCCTTCGTTAATGTCCTCTTCTTTACCTAACGATGAGGCAGGATGCACCTGCATGGTGTAGCGGCCATCGGTTCGTTCCTCGATCTCATCAGCGGCCCATAGCGCCCATTTGTGAAATGGCTCAGAGGTTTCATAAACGTGGGCAAAGCGCAGGTTTTCAGCTGCTTGAGCCGCAGCGGTAAAACCGATGCCTGCGGCAATTAGTGTGGCGGTCAGCAAGCGGGCCATTTTGAGATGGCGTTGGCTTTTGTGGCTCATCGTGTACTCCTCACAACCATTGGATTTGTTGTTGGTTATAGTGCGAGTGGCGGCAGTCAACGTAACCGATCATAGTGCTATATACGTGTCATACCACCTATTTCAAACCTAGTTGGTCGTCCACCATTGCGCAACCCTCCCGATAAGGATTTTCATCATGTTGATGACTATTAAGACGGCGGAATGAGCTGTTCATGTAAACGCACTAGCAGCTGTGGATCGCCAAAGCCGCCCGCTTTCGTCATCACCCGCCGCCGCGTGTCGCCATCCATACATCCCAGCGCGACCCCTGGCGACCACTCAGCCTCTACGTTGATGTAGCTCACACCCTGCTGCGAGAGCACGGCCATGGCAATATCGCCTCCGGTTAAAAACAGCAAACTCGATTCCTCGCCTCGCCAAGCAGAGGTCATCTCAGCCACTTGGGCAGCCATCCCCTCGGCTACCTGGCTTGCCGTGCGCTCTTCATCTTTTACATCTTCTCCAGGCACCACGGCACAGACACCCATTGCAGAGTGGAGATACGTGTCACCACTGGCCTCAATAACAGCCAAATCGGGTAAACGTTGGCGCAGTTGATGGAACTGTTCGGCAGCGCGCGGGCTTCTAGATCCCACGGCATAAAGCACATTTTCGACGTGATCTAGCGAGCGAAAAGGTGCATTAATCGATCTGTAGCTGTGTTTGGCAATCGCCGTTGCCAACCCCGCGGCACCCGCCATGGCCCAGCGACCGTCAGCACTCAGCACGCATTGATAGAGCGCCGAAAGCGCCTCGTTGCTTTCGTTATCGGCGATGCAGTCTCCGCTAGGGAGCGGAACGTCATACCCAGGGTGATAGCGCTGTAGCGGCAAACCGGTGGCGGCAAATGCCAGATCAATCGGGCCGACCAGCGGCGTCGAAAGAGCATCCTGTTGATAGGCGGTATTGGCCAATGGAGTGCCATCCACCCACACTTCGGCATGACGCACTGTTCGCCCCTGGGCTGGTACGGCGGGTGCCAGTAACAGGGGTAAACCAAGCGCTTCTCGCAGCGCTTTACACTCGGCCACTACTTGGCCACGCAGGGTGGAATCGACTTTCTTGAACCACTGCTGCGGCGCTACTCGCGTGAGCAAACGCACTGCTTCGCTCACCCTAAGCGCCGCCTCCTCGGATGGAAGATGGCGCGACTCGGTATTCACCGCGATAACCGCTGGCCACTGGCCTTGCCAGGCCTCCAGCGTTGTTGCTAACGCCTCCAGGCTGATCACCACGCGGGCATCTGCCCCCCGCGCGGCAAACGGGGCGGCCGTGTCCAGCGCGCCCGAGAGATCGTCGGCAATAATCGCCAATCGACAGCTACTCATGCCTTGGCGCCACTGGCTAATCGACGGGCATAGGCAATCGCTGATCCCATGTTGGTGGCATCGGCTTTGCCCTGCCAGGCAATGTCAAAGGCAGTGCCGTGATCCACCGAGGTGCGCTGAAGCGGCAAGCCGAGACTGACATTCACCGTGGTATCAAAGGCAATCAGCTTGACGGGGATATGGCCCTGGTCGTGATACTGGGCAATCACCAAATCGAATTCGTCTTTGGAGGCGCGGTAAAACACCGTATCTGCCGAGATAGGCCCGCTCACATCAAATCCGCGCTCGCGCAAGCGCTCCACCGCCGGGGCGATACAGCGGCTATCTTCGTCGCCAAAGATTCCCCCTTCGCCACAGTGGGGGTTGAGGCCTGCCACGGCAATACGCGGCGCCTTCATGCCCAACGCTAGCAAGTGCGCATGCCCAGCCTCAACAGTGGCAATGATGCGTTCGGGGGTTACCCGGTCGATCGCATCGCGTAATGACACGTGGGTAGAAACATGCAGCGTCGAGAGCGTCTCTGATGCCAGCAGCATGAACGAAGAGGGCGCACCGGTCAGCGATGCTAGCATCCCGGTGTGGCCATCATAGTGGTGCCCGGCTTCATGCAGCGCCGCCTTGTTAAGTGGGGCGGTGACAATCACCTGCGCCCGCCCCACCTGCACCAATTCCACGGCTTTGTGAACGCAGCGAAACGCCATATCGCCCGCCCCGGCGCTGATTTTACCGTCAGGAATCTCAACGCCTTCCGGCATCTCGACCACCCCGACCGCCACATGATCCTTACCGCTCTCTGCCTGCTCCAGTGGTACGAATTCAAGCGCGGCGCCCACACTTGCCGCCGCCCGGCGATAAATCGCCGGGTCACCGATGATCATCGCCGTGGCGCGCTCAGCGGCGGACATGGCACTCAAGGCGCGGCAAATGATCTCCGGGCCAATACCGGCAGGGTCACCCATAGTGATGGCGATTTCATAACAGCGTGGGGAGCTATTCATGGCATTAACTGCCCGCCGTTGACCTCAATAATTTGACCCGTGACATAGCCGCTCAAGGCATCTGTTCCGAGAAAAACGTATGCCCCGACGCACTCTTCCGACGTACCTAACCGGCCCATGGGTATCGATGCCCGCGCTGCGTTGAGATGCGCCTCGCTTGAGTGACGATCATGAAAATCGGTGGCAATCGTGCCAGGGGCAACGGCGTTAACGCGTATATTATCTCCCGCCAGCTCCTTGGCCATATTGCGGGTGATCGTACTCACAAAGCCTTTCGCCGAGGCGTATAAACCGGCGCCACCCCCGCCGCCATTACGCGCGGCAATCGAGGTAGTGTGAATAATATTACCGCCGCCTGCGCGGCGAAAATGCGGCAGCGCTGCGCGGCTGGCCATGACAACCGAGCGAACATTGAGATCCATGACCCGGTCATACTGGTCATCGTCCATCTCATCTAAGCCAACTCGGCCCATCATGTCCCCAGCGTTATTGATCAACAGGTCTAAACCGCCCAGACGCTCGGCGGCATCGTCGACAAGTTTTTGGGTCTCGCGGGTGTGGCTGACGTCTGCTTTAAGGGTAAAAGCGTCGCCACCCGCATCGCAAATCGCCTTGGCTACAGCCTCCGCGGGCGCTTCACTGCTGTGATAATGCACCGCTACGTGGGCGCCCAACGCCCCCAGCTGTTTCGCCACTGCCGCGCCAATGCCACGGCTGGCACCAGTGATCAGCACACGTTTACCTTTCCACTCGTCTAACATGAAATCCTCCTTACTACTTTTTGTTTTATGGTGAGAGCTGTGCTTAGCAACACCGTCTTTATCCAGATAGATTTAACTATCGACCCGAAATGGAACGGTGCGCTAGAGTAAGCCATGAACTGGCATACCTGTCATACAACACGACATCTATAACATGATAGGCGATGGCGCGTTTAGCGCCAGTCGCCTACCGCTGCTAACGATTAAAACTAATTCTAAGAACGAATGGAGAAGCACATGAAGCCACTTTCATCGACGGATGCACTTCCCACCGACCTGGATAACGCACTGCTGGTAGGCCGCGTTTGGCTGGATGGCCCAAACCCTGGCCCTGCGCTAGTGGCCGTCAACGATGGTCAGGTGTTCGACATTACCGCGTTCGGCCCCACCATGGCTGACCTGCTGGAGCGCGACGACCTACAAGCGGTAGTGCAGCAGGCGGAAGGGCCCCATCTGTGCAGTGTCGAGGCACTGCTGGAAAATTCCCAGTTATCCCAACCCCAGGCGCCTTACCTGCTTGCGCCTTGTGATGTGCAGGCCGTTAAAGCGTGCGGCGTCACCTTTGCCGTTAGCCTTTTAGAGCGCGTGATCGAAGAGCAAGCGGGCGGCGACCCGGCGCGGGCGGTAGAGCTTCGCGACGATTTGCAGGCACTGATCGGCACTGACCTTTCCAAAATCGCACCGGGCTCAGAAGTAGCGATGTCGCTAAAAAAGGCTCTTCAGGCGCGCGGCGGCTGGTCACAATATATGGAAGTGGGTATCGGCCCCGATGCGGAGGTATTTACCAAAGCCCAGCCGCTCTCATCCGTCGGTTTTGGCACCCCGGTGGGTCTACACCCATCGTCGCAGTGGAATAACCCTGAGCCGGAAATCGTGCTGGCTGTCGATAGCCGCGGCCATGTGCGCGGTGCCACCTTGGGCAATGACGTTAACCTGCGTGACGTCGAGGGGCGCAGCGCCCTGCTGTTAGGCAAGGCGAAAGATAACAACGCCTCCTGCTCGATTGGTCCATTTATTCGCTTGTTTGATGATCACTTTACTATCGACAGCGTGCGCAACTGCCAGGTATCGCTGCGTATTGAGGGCGAAGACGACGACTTCCTGCTCCAGGGCGAAAGCGATATGCGTGAGATCAGCCGCGACCCGTTGGACTTGGTTAGTCAAACCATTGGCGACCACCACCAATATCCGGACGGTTTTATGCTGTTTCTCGGCACCATGTTCTCGCCGATTCAGGACCGAGACGGCGAAGGCCAGGGCTTTACCCATCACCTGGATGATCGCGTCACTATCGCCACCCCAGCACTGGGCGCACTAGTCAACCGGGTAGGTAGAAGTGATCAGTTGCCGCCCTGGACCTACGGTATTCGCGAACTGATGCGTCATCTATCGCATCGTTAAATTTACCCATCATCTAAACGCCCAGGAGAACGCAATGACAACCATAACCCGCGTCGAAATCCAGGATATCCGCTTCCCCACCTCGCGTTCGCTGGATGGCTCGGACGCCATGAATGCCGCGCCGGACTACTCCGCCGCCTACGTTATCCTGCACACCGATGACGGCAGCCCCGAAGGGCACGGCCTGACCTTCACGATTGGTCGCGGTAACGAGATTGTGGTCACGGCACTGCAGTCGCTGGCGCCGCTCATTGAAGGGAAAACGCTTTCCTCGATTACCGACAACATGGGCACGTTTTGGCGGGAAATCACTGGTGACAGCCAGCTACGCTGGATTGGCCCCGATAAAGGCGCGATTCACCTGGCGACCGCCGCCATCGTTAACGCCGTGTGGGATATGTGGGCGAAAAAAGAAGGCAAGCCGGTGTGGAAACTGCTGGTGGATATGACGCCGGAGCAGCTGGTGCGCTGCCTCGATTTCCGCTTTGTCACCGATGCATTAACCCCCGAAGAAGCGATCTGTTTGCTGCGCCGCCAAGCCTCTGGCAAAGCAGCACGGGAAGTCGAAATGCGCAGTGACGGCTACCCCGGCTACACCACCTCCGCAGGCTGGCTGGGTTACAGCGACGAGAAAGTGCGCGGCCTGGCGCGTGAAGCGCTGGCCGAAGGCTGGACGCACTTCAAACAGAAAATTGGCGGCGACATCGAAGAAGACGCCCGCCGTGCGGCGCTGCTGCGCGATGAGATCGGTTGGGACAACGTGCTGATGATGGACGCCAACCAGGTGTGGGAAGTCGACGAGACGATCACCAAAATGCGCCGCCTGGCCGAGTTTGACCCGCTATGGATCGAAGAGCCCACCAGCCCTGACGATATTCTCGGCCACGCCGAGATCCGCCACCGCGTGGCACCCATCGGCGTCGCTACCGGCGAACACTGCCACAACAAGGTGATGTTCAAGCAGTTCTTCCAGGCGGATGCCATCGACTACTGCCAGTTGGATGCGGCGCGCCTGGGCGGGCTTAATGAGGTTATTTTGGTAGTACTGATGGCCGCTAAATTCGGCGTTCCGATTTGCCCCCATGGCGGCGGGGTTGGGTTATGCGAATATACCCAACATATCTCACTGTTCGACTACATCGCGGTATCCGGCAGCCTAGAGGGCCGCGTGCTTGAGTACGTGGATCACCTCCACGAGCACTTTATCGACCCGGTGGTCATCAACCGTGGCCGCTATCAGGTGCCCGAAGCGCCGGGGTACAGTATTGCCATGCACGCAGAATCCCAAGCACAGCACCGCTTCCCTGAGGGTGCAGCCTGGCAGGAAGAGCGTTAATGAGCGACACCACCACCTTTCTAAATGAGTTAACCAGCCTGCTCGGCGAGCGGGGTTTACTGCGCGAACCGGACGCCATGGCGCGCTACGTGAGCGACTGGGCAGGCGATACGCTGGGCATGCCGCTGGCCGTGGCTCGCCCGGCCAATACCGCTGACGTCGCCGAGATAGCAAAGCGCTGCTATGAGCATGGGATAGCGATGACGCCCCAGGGCGGCCATAGCGGCCTGGTGGCAGGCGCCTTGCCCGCCGCCAATGGCCAGGAGCTAGTGATCAGCTTGGAGCGCTTAAACAGTGTGCGCACCATTGATCCGGTCAACTTTACCATCACCGTAGACGCAGGCTGCATCCTTGAGAACGTTAAGCTGGCCGCCTTTGATCATGATTGCGATTTTCCACTCTCGCTAGGGGCTCAAGGCAGCTGTCAGATTGGTGGCAACATCGCTACCAACGCAGGCGGGCTTAACGTGTTGCGCTACGGCATGATGCGCGAGCTGGTGCTGGGCCTTGAAGTAGTGCTCCCCGACGGACGTATCTGGGAAAGCCTGAATGCGTTGCATAAGGACAATCGCGGTTACGACCTTCAGCAGCTGTTTCTGGGTAGCGAAGGCACCTTGGGCATCGTCACCGCGGCGGTGTTAAAACTATCACCGCGACCCACCCAAAACCGGACGGCGCTGCTGGGACTGCCCTCCGTTCAGGCGGTGATTGACCTTTACGGTTTGGCGCGTCGGGAGTGCTGCGATCTGCTGACGGCGTTTGAGCTGATTCCCCGCCGCTGTATCGAGCTGGCGATCGAAGCGACCCCGGAACTGCGCGACCCTCTGGATAGCGCCTACCCCTGGTACGTGCTGATGGAGGTTGCTGCCACAGGGCCAATCGATCTGAGTGCCTTGCTGGAAGCGCTGCTGGAAACCGGCATGGAGCGCGAGCTGGTGCTGGATGGCGCGCTGGCATCCAGCGATACCCAGTCCGCCCAGCTGTGGCAGTTCCGCGAAAGCATGCTGGAAGGCCAACGGCGGCGCGGCGAGCATCTGCGCACCGATATTTCGGTACCTATTTCGGCGATTCCGGACTTCGTGAGCCGGGCAAGCGAGGTGGTGATGGCGGCGTCACCCGAGTGCGACATTATTGCCTACGGCCATGTAGGCGACGGCAATCTGCACTTCAATATCCTACCGCCCACGGCAATGGCGGATAGCGATAAGAAAGCCCATCTGCACGAGCTTGAAGAGCGTCTTTTTGAGGTGCTGGATGACTTCCACGGCAGCATCAGCGCTGAGCATGGCATTGGCCGCACCAAGCAAGCGCCTTATTTGGCGCGGCTATCGCCGATTGAGCGAGAGATGGTCAGCGGCGTTAAAGCGCTGTTCGACCCCAAGGGGCTGATGAACCCTGGCAGGATTTTGCCTGCTGGGGAGTAATCCCCAGCGTGGTTCACACTATTTGGTTCATTCCTGCCTGAAACGCTCCGCTAGACCGCGCAACGCATTGGCGTAAAGCAGCGTATCGATGCCAACGCCAACGAAGGTACAGCCCGCGGCGAGATAGCCGCGGGCGGCCTGCTCGTCCACCGTGACAATACCCGCTGCTTTGCCCGCAGCGCGTATCTTGTTAATGGCGTCACTAACCGCTTCTGTCACTTCAGGGTGGTTGGCATTACCGAGATGCCCCATAGACGCCGACAAATCCGCCGGGCCAATAAACACGCCGTCCACTCCTTCTACCGCCGCAATAGCCTCCAGGTTAGCAAGTGCCTGGGGGGCTCTCCACCTGCAGCATGAGGCAGATTTCGTCATCAGCGCGGGAGAGGTAATCTTCTGCCTGCCCCCAGCGCGAGGCGCGTGCCAGCACATGACCAACCCCACGAATACCGTGGGGCGGATAGCGTGTGGCCGCCACCAGTTCAGCCGCTTGTTCGGCAGTCTCGACCATGGGGATGAGCAGATTCTGCACGCCAATATCCAGGTAGCGCTTGATCAGCACCGCATCGCCATTGGGTGGGCGTACCACCGGGTGGCTTTGATAGGGTGCCAGCGCCTGCAGTTGAGCAAGCAGGCTGGCGAGATCATTAGGGGAATGTTCCGCATCGATCAGTAGCCAGTCGAAGCCCGCCGTGGCGGCAATCTCAGCGGTGTAAGCACTGGTCAAGCCGAGCCAAATTCCTGTTTGGGGTTGGCCCGCCAGTAGCTGTTGCTTAAACGCGTTGTGCGGCATTTTCATACGGGCTCCTTCTGAATTAGTACCCCATGATATCTGGCAGCCAAGTGGCCAACCCTGGCACGGCAATCAACAGCAAAATGGTCGCTATGATCGGCAGCAGGAACGGTAGTATCGCGGTCACCACTTGGCCATAACGCAGCCGTGTAATGCCCACCATTAAAACAGCACCGTGCCAAATGGCGGCGTAATCACCCCCACCGATAGCGTGATGACCATCACGATACCGAAGTGAACAGGGTCTAATCCGGCGCTTAGCGCTGCGGGCACCACAATGGGGGTAAAAATCAGGATGCTTTCGATCACTGACATAAAACAACCGATCAATAGGAAGAACAGCGCAAAACAGAGTAGCAGCGCAAACATCGGCATATCGATGCTAGCGACCTGACCCGCTAACGCCTGAGGAATGCCCATGCGCACCAGTATCCAGCCATAAAAGCTGGAGACCGCAATAATCAGCAAGATAACTGCACTGAACATCAGCGTGCGACTGAAGGCGTTATAGAGATCCTTCCAATTCAAATCGCGGTAGATCAGTCCACCTAGAATGATCGCGTAGAGCGAGGCAATAGCGCCCGCCTCGGTGGGCGTGAAGAAACCGCCCCAAATACCACCGACGATAATCGCTGGCATCATCAAAGGCAAAATAGCGCGTTTACCGGTGCGGACAACTTCGCAGGCGTCAAAAGGCGTGGGTTTAGGCATCACAACCCTACCGCTGGTAGACAGCAGTACGGTCATTCCCATCAGCAGCAGCGCCATCAAAATACCCGGCAGTAGCCCCGCCATAAACAGTCCGCCAATACTCACATTGGCCAGCCAGCCATAAACCACGAGCGCGATACTGGGCGGCAGAATGGGGCCAATCACGCTGGAGGCGGCAGTGATGCCGGTTGAGTAACCTAACTCGTAGCCACGCTCTTTCATGGCCTTGATTTCGATACTGCCCAGTCCGGCAGCGTCGGCCACCGCGGTGCCCGACATCGTGGCGAAAATGGAGCTCGCCACCACGTTCGCGTGCCCCAGACCACCCTTGGTAAAGCCCACCAGCGCGGTCGCGAAATCAAAAATCCGCGTGGTGGTGGAACCAATATTCATAATATTAGCGGCCAGAATGAACAGCGGAATCGCCAGCAGCGTGAAGTTATTGAGTGTTTGCACCATACGCAGCGGGAGTAATTCAACGGGTAGCCCGCCGGTGCCGGTCGCCACCAAGGCGATAAAGGAGGTCACGCCGATAGCGACAACCACCGGCAAGCCAATCGCCATTAACACTAACAGGCCGCCGACAAAAATCAGTAGTTCGGTCATGGCTGAGAGGCCTCCTCTACATGGGAGGTTTCCAACCACGCCACCGGGCCGCGTAGGGTTTGCCAAAGGGCAATCAGCGCCATGCCCGCAAAACTAAAAAGACCCCGTAGTAGAGGTAGCTAAAACTGATACTTAACGAGACCGTTTTATTGTTGGCACTCATATCCGACATAATCCACGCACCCCAGGCAGCGAGCAGAAAAAAACCGCAGGAAATCAGCGCGGTGAGCCGGTACTGGATATTCTTACCCAGCCTGGAAAGCTTGTGGCTGAACAAATCGACCACCAGATGCTCGCTGCGTACCCAGGCGGATAGCGACCCGAAGCCAATCGCGTAAATCGCCAGCATAGACGCCACTTCTTCGGTCCAAGGCATCCCCAGCCCCAGCAGGTCACGGGCAATCACGGCCGCCACGATCAGCAGCAGAATGGCGGCCATCAGCGCCACGCCCACCCCATCGCACAGGCGTGTAACGCCGCGCAGCGTATAGAAAGCAATTCGATCTGGCCCCTTACTGGGCGCTACCGCGTCTTCCACTGGAGAACTCCTTACCCTGACTGCTGAAAACTTATTTGTAATGAAGAAAAGCGACGGCCCGATGGGCCGCCGCAATTTCTGTCTAGCGCGTTTTACTCGCTGTCGTTACCCAGCGCATCTTCACGAACGCCCTCGGCCATGTCGGCCATGACACGATCGATAGCCGGTAATGCTGCCTCGCGGAAAGGCGCAACATCCGGCTCGATGACGGTCATGCCTTCATCCTGCAGCGCTTCCAGATAGAACTCATCAAGTTCGCGTTCTTGCTCGGACCCATACTGGCGGGCCACCTCAATGGCCTCTTCAATCAGCGCTTGATCTTCCGCTTCCAAGCCATCCCACCAACGAGAACTAGCCACCCAGCTCCACGGAAACTGCACATGGCTGGTCATGATCAGGTAGTCCTGCACTTCCCATAAGCGCCGGGTATAGGGGGAGGAGAGCGAGTTCTCGTGGCCATCGACCTGGCCGGTCTGCATGGCGAGATAAATCTCTGGTGCGGGCACGTTGACTACCTGAGCACCGATCTCTTCCCACACCTCCAGCCATACCGGCAGCGAAGGTAGGCGCAGGCGGAAGCCATCTAGATCATCTGGGGTATGTATCTCTTTATTGGCGGTCATGTGGCGGGGACCGCGGTGCTGCAGACCAAAATATTTTAACCCGCCCTGGTTTTCTGCTTTCTCGACCAGCGCTTGGCCGGAAGGACTCTCCATATAGGCGTCGACTTCATCCCAGGTAGTGAACACGAAGGGAACCGTAATGGCGTCATATTCAGGCGCATACTGTTGACGCCAGTTACCACCGGTCAAGGAGAGCTGGGTTTGGCCCAGGTTAAGGAGTTCCAACACGGCATTCTCACCGCCCAGAGAACCCGCTAAAAAGGGACGCACTTCAAAGCGCCCTGGCGCCTGCTCTTCTAAATACTCAGCAAAGCGCTCCACCGCGGCGCTTTCTGAGCCGCCTTCACTCATGGTGTTGTTAACTTGAATTTCGATGGGGTTAGCTAAAACGAACGGGGCCGTTGTTAGCATGCCTAGGGTAGCCAGCGTGGCAAACAGTTGTTTCCGCATGGGATGCACTCTCTACGGTTGTCGTTATTGGATGTGTTGCTAGTTCGATCTTGAAACAAGCCGTCGAGGGGCTCAAATCGACGTTCAAGAAGGCTGGCTTCGTCAAATACGATGGCTAGAAACGTCGCTATAGCGCGCTGTTTTACGCCACCGGCCTTGCCTATACGACCAAAGATGAATATCTAACCGTAGCGCTTGGCTCTCTCAATAGGCGATTAAGCTGCTTTCCAATAACAATTCATCTTAGGAGCATTCACCATGCACGAAGCCGCCCCCGTCGCGTTTATTACCGGCGCCACCTCAGGCATCGGCCTTGCCTGCGCCCACCGTTTCGCTCAAGCAGGCTGGGCGCTGGTGTTAACGGGCCGACGTCAGGAGCGCTTAGATGCCCTTCAAGCGACGCTGGAAAAGCATGTGCCGGTCTACACGGCTCAGCTAGATGTAAGCGACCCGCAATCAGTGGCCAGCGTAGTGGCAGCCCTGCCCGAGCGTTTTCAGCATGTGCATACACTGATAAACAACGCCGGCCTGGCCCTGGGTAAAGGTCCAGCGCAGAGCGCAGAGCTAGAAGATTGGTACCGCATGATCGATACCAATATTAAAGGGCTTGTCACCGTGACACGGCATTTACTCTCCAGGCTAATTGCCGCTGGGCCTGGGTCAACCGTGATCAACCTGGGCTCTATCGCGGCCCATACGCCCTACCCAGGTGGTCATGTTTACGGCGCTACCAAAGCGTTTGTAGAGCAGTTTAGCTACAACCTACGCTGCGATGTTGGCCCTCAAGGGGTACGGGTAACCGATTTAGCCCCTGGGATGACGGCGAGTGAATTTACCCTGGTGCGCATGAAAGGCGACAGCAGCGTTGCCGACAGTTATTACGAAGGAGCCCAACCACTACAGCCCGAAGATATTGCCGAGCAAGCGCTGCATGTCGCCTCGCTACCGCCCCACGTGAATATCACCCGTTTGGAAGTCATGCCGCTCTGCCAGCAGTGGTCGGCGCCTACGATACTGCGGGACTAACCTGAGGCTGGCCTTCGGTAAGGTGGTCAACCAAGTGCCGAGCGGTGACGTGTAGTGAAGCATAGCGGCGCATACCAATCACCAGCTCGCGCTGAGCCCAGGGGTCGCTAAGCGGGATGCTTTTGAGCTGCAAATCACCCAGATCACGATAGATGGTCTGCTCGGGGAGTACGCCAACGCCCATGCCGTGGTGAATCATCCGGCAAATAGCGTCAAAGCTACGTACCTGAATGCGCATACGCAGCGCTTTGCCTGCCAGGTTAGCTTGTTCATTCAACAGCGATTGCAGCGAGGCGTCCTGCTGTAAGCCAATAAAGTCGAAAGCCAGCGCTTCATTAAAAGCGATGCTTTCACGCTCAGCCAAGGGGTGGTCAATGGGCGTCATTAACACGAGTCGGTCATGTCGATAGGAGAGTTGCTGGAGGTCAGGCGCCGCCACATGCCCGGCAAAAATGCCGATATCGGTTAATCCATCACGGACGGCGGCAATGATTTCGCTACTGACTCGCTCCTGAAGGTCAATCTTAATTTCGGGATAAAGCCGGGAGAAGGCGCTGAGATCCTGGGGAAGAAAAGCAATGATCGCCGAGGTATTGGAGTGGATACGCACATGGCCGCGCACGCCTTCGCCGTACTCGCTGAGTTCGGCATGCAGCCGCTCGATGTTATCCATAATGCGCCGGGCATGGTGCAAAAATGCCTGCCCGGCAGGCGTTAACTCTACGCCACGGGGGCGACGGTAAAGCAGCGTGGTGCCTACCAGTGCTTCCAGGTCGCTAATACGCTTGCTCACTGCGGCGAGTGCCAGGTGTTCGCGCTCGGCGGCAGCCGTCAGGCGGCCTTCATCCGCTACGGAGATAAACAGTTTGAGGGTGACAAAATCGAAGCGGCGCATGAAAAAACTCCTAAGAGACAGCTTGATGATGCTAGCACCAACCTTCGTAGGTCACGAACCCTTTGTTACCGATTGCCTAATTGTCGGCCTTGAACAGCTCACGCATGCTGACAATAAATGATGATAACGACAAATAGAGGAAAGCCTTAATGAATGCTCCCGAAGCCCGCCAGCTTCCGCTCCAAGGCTTGAAAGTGCTTGAGCTTGGCCAACTGATTGCGGGGCCTTTCGCCACCAAACTGCTGGGGGAATTTGGTGCTGATGTGATTAAAATCGAACCGCCAGGCACCGGCGACCCACTTCGCAAATGGCGAATGATAGAGGATGGCACCTCGCTCTGGTGGCACGTCCAGACCCGCAACAAGCGCTCGGTGGCGCTGGACTTGCGCAGTGAAGAGGGCCAAAAGCTGGTGCGCCAACTGGCCGCCGAAGCGGATGTGGTGGTGGAGAACTTCCGCCCCGGCACGCTAGACAACTGGGGCTTGGGCTGGGAAGCACTCTCTAAACTCAACCCTAGGCTAATCATGGTGCATATTTCCGGCTATGGGCAAACCGGGCCTTACCGCGATAAGCCCGGCTTTGGGGTGATTGGCGAAGCCATGGGGGGGCTGCGTTACCTCACCGGCCAGCCGGGAGAACCTTCGGTGCGCGTTGGCGTGAGTATTGGTGATTCGCTTTCCGCGCTTTACGCCGTGATCGGCACCTTGTTGGCGCTTCAGGAGCGTAACCGCAGCGGTCTGGGCCAAGAGATCGACGTCGCGCTGTATGAGTCGGTGTTTGCGATGATGGAGAGCCTACTGCCTGAGTTCGATGCCAGCGGCCAGGTTCGCGAACCGAGCGGCAGCGCCCTACCCGGCATTACCCCATCAAATGCCTACCGCTGCCAAGGCGGCGATTACGTGCTGATTGCCGGTAATGGCGACAGCATCTTCAAGCGCCTGATGGGCGTGATTGGCCGTGACGACCTCGCCAACGACCCGGCCCTGGCCCATAACGATGGGCGCAGCCAACAAGCCGAGATGATTGATGCCGCGATTCAAACGTGGACGGAAGAGCGCCCACGGGATGCCATTTTACAGGCACTGGATGACGCCCGCGTGCCCGCAGGCTACCCCTATACCGCAGAAGATATCGCCTTTGACCCCCACTATTTGGCGCGGGAGATGATTCAAACCTTTACACGGCCTAATGGCAAACCGCTAAAAGTACCCGGCGTATTGCCAAAGCTTAGCGCTACGCCAGGGCGAATCGGCGACGGCGGCCCCACCCTTGGCCAGCATACCGACGACGTGTTGGATGAGCTGGGCATCGATCACGAAACCCGCGCCAAACTGCGCCAAGCGGGCATTATTTGAGGAGCACATCATGAGCCAGCCAACGCCCTGCCCTGCAAAGATCGAAATCAACGAAGTCGCCCCCCCGGGACGGCCTGCAGATTGAAGCACGCTTTGTGCCTACCGAAGAGAAAATCCGCTGGATCGATGCGCTCTCCACCACCGGCCTGCGCCGCATCGAAGCAACCTCGTTCACCTCCCCCAAAGCGATCCCCAACCTGCGTGATGCCGCCGACGTAGTCACCGGCATTCAGCGCCGAGAAGGCGTCGATATCACCGTACTGGTGCCCAACGTAAAAGGCACCGAGCGGGCGCTCGACTGCCAGGTGAATGAGATCAACCTGGTAATGTCCGCCAGCAATAGTCACGGGCTAGCCAATCTGCGCATGACACCAGAGCAGTCGCTAGAGCAGTTCGCGGCGATTTTGGAGGTCAGTAAAGACAGCGGCGTATTCATCAATGCCTCCCTCTCGACGACCTTTGGCTGCCCCTTTGAAGGCGAGGTGCCCGAGGCGCGGGTGCTGGAACTGGTTGAGAAACTTATCGACCTTGGCATTCAGGGCGTCACGCTCTGCGATACCACCGGTATGGCCAACCCGGCTCAGGTGAAGAGCCTGTGCGAAGCAGCACTCGAGCGCTGGCCGGAAACGTCATTCACACTCCATTTCCACAACACTCGCGGCATGGGGCTGGCCAACGCACTGGCGGCGTGGCAAGCAGGGATCACTCGCTTCGATGCCTCATTAGGTGGGCTGGGCGGCTGTCCCTTCGCCCCAGGGGCAACGGGTAACGTTTGCACCGAGGATCTGGTGCATATGTTTGAGGCCATGGGCGTCGATACTGGCGTCGATCTGGATGCACTGCTGGAGGTCGCCGCCACCCTCCCCGACCTCATCGGCCACGATGTGCCGGGGCAGGTGGTCAAAGCCGGGAAATCGACCCGGCGTTATGCGATGCCTGAGCGCTAGCCTTACGCAGGCGCTATTTCGGCCCTATCACATGCTTCACTTCTTGATAGGCGCTTAATCCCCAAGGGCCCAATTCACGGCCAATACCACTACGCTTGAAGCCGCCCCAGGCGGTTTCGGGTAGCACTAGCTGCTCGCTGTTGAACCAGATGCTGCCAGCTTTGAGCTGACGACCGATGCGCTTGGCTCGTTCTGGGTCACCGCTAATGACCGTAGCTGCCAAACCATAGGCGCTGTCGTTGGCAAGCTGGATGGCTTCGGCTTCACTTGCCACGCTGCGGCCGCAGAGCACAGGGCCAAAAATCTCTTCCTGCCATAGGCGGCTCTCGACCGGCACATCGCGGTAAAGCGTGGGAGCGAGGAAGTAACCCGTCGCTGGCAGGGTGCGATGTTGCGCATCACGCACTGCCGTTAGCCCTTCCTGTTCAGCTATATCCAGATAGCGCTGCACGGCGTCGCGCTGTTTAGCGCTGGTCAGCGGCCCTAAGTCGGTGCCTTCAGCAAGCGGGTCGCCTAGCGTAAGCGCATCCATACGCTCGGCGAGGGCGGCATAGAGCGCTTCAGCTACCTCTTCGTGTACCAATAAGCGCGAGGTGGCGGAGCATATTTGCCCGGCGTTGAAGTAAATGCCCGCCATCACCCAGTCAGCGGCTTGGGCAGGATCGGCGTCCTCCATCACCAGAATCGGTGATTTCCCGCCTAGCTCCAGCGATACGCTGGCAGTACGAGCGCTGGCTGCTTGCATGACTGTTTCGCCTACACGATTACTGCCCGTGAAGGAGATTTTATCCACGCCGGGGTGATTGGTGAGTGGCGCGCCGATGCCCTCACCGTCGCCATTGAGCAGGTTCAGCACACCTGCGGGCAGCGCAATCTCTAAAGCAATTTCTGCCAGCACTAGTTCAGGCAGCGGCGTCACTTCCGAAGGTTTGAGTACTGCGGCACAACCCGCCGCCAAGGCGGGCGCCAGCTTCCAGGCACTGGTCACCAGCGGGAAATTCCACGGTGCGATCAGCCCCACGACGCCCACGGGGTCGTGATACGTACGCGCTTCAACACCCTCCATTTCCACGCTAACCAGCTCGCCCTGGCGAGCATCCAGTGCTTTTGCCTGACCAGCATAGTAACGGTAGCAGGCAATCGCATCGTCTAAATCAATTCCTGCTTCCGCTAGTGGTTTACCGTTATTAGTCGCCGAAAGCGTGAGAATAGTATCCCGACGGGCTTCCAGTGCATCGGCAAATCCATCCAGGTATTTTGCACGTGCGGTACCGCCTAACGCCTGCCAAGCGGGCTGCGCCTGCTGGGCGGCTTTAACGGCGGCGTCTACATCTGCCGCATCCCCCGCCGTGACTTGAGCAATACGTTCCTCGCGGTAGGGATTCATCACATCGAGTAGGCGAGCTCCCGAAGATGCGACCCACTGGTTGTTGATAAACTGTTTGTTAATTAACTGCTGGCTGAGTGACTGCATGGAAATATCCTAGTCAGAAAGTGCACACGCACGCTGCCAGACAGCGGCGTCAATTTCGATCAGTAACGGTCCGTTCACTTCACGGTTGGCAAGCGCCTTGGCAAGCTCGGCGGGGCTTTCCACTAGCATGCCGGGGCAGCCGAAACCTTCAGCCAGGGTGAGGAAGTTGGGCGCTTGAATATCGACCCCTAAGCGCGCCACGCCGTTGGCATCCATATAGCGGCGAATTTCTTCGTAACCAGCGTTGTGCCACAGCACGATTACCACCGGCAGACGCTCTTCTACCGCCGTTGCCATTTCCGAGAGCGTAAACATCACTCCGCCATCGCCAACGAGAGCCACCACGGGTAGATCAGGCTGTGCCAGCTGGGCACCCAATGCTGCCGGTAGCCCATAGCCCAAGGTGCCGTAACCCGTTGAAGCATTGAAATAGCGCCGGGGTGCTGGCTGGCTGACCAAGTGGTTACCGGCATATACCGGTGCGGTGGAGTCCCCTACCAAAATCGCCTCGGGCAGATATTCGGCCAGGGTTTTATAAAGTGGTACGAAGTCGGCAAAGGCAGGATCGTTTAGCAAATTGAGCGAGCTTAACGTTGCGGCAGTTCGTTCAACGCCCTTGCGCTGCAATGGGGCGGAAAAGTGACCAAGCAGCAGTTCAAGACTGCGCCCTGCATCGCCCACCAGCCCAAGCGTTGTGCGCTGATTGCGTACCAACTGCTCCGGGTCGAGATCAATACGAATCAGCGTGCCATTAAGATGAAAGCCACCATCAAACACGACGTCGTAATCGGTCTCCCCGAGCTCAGTGCCTACCGCCAGAATCACATCGGCATTGGCGGCTAGTTCGCGAACTGCGGGCAGTGCAGCATTGGCACCTAAATCCAGCGGGTGGTCGCGGCCTAGCAACCCTTTGGCATTAAGCGTCGTTACCGTCGGCGCATCGAGTTTTTCTACTAATGCTCGCGCTGCCTCTGGCGCTGAAGCGCAGCCTCCGCCCAATAGCACCAGAGGCTGCTTAGCTGCTTTTAGCAGGCTTGCAGCCTCGGCGATCCCATCGGGGTCGGGCGCAGCTCGATAAAGCTTAGGTGCTTGCCAACTAGTCGGAACGCGGACTGGCGCATTGAATAGATCGATGGGGATTTCGATATGCACCGGGCCTGGGCGTGCCCCGTTGAAGATAGCAAAAGCGCGGGCCAGCACCTCGGGCAAGGTATTGGCGTCCAGCAGCGTGTGGCTAAAACGCGAGACGCCGCTGATCATCTGCTGCTGGCTGGGCAGCTCATGCAGCCGCCCTTGGCCCAAGCCCAGAGTATCGCGGCGGTTTACGCTGGAGATCACCAGCATGGGAATCGAGTCCGCCAGGGCTTGGCCCATGGCGGTGGCGATATTGGTCATCCCTGGCCCGGTAATAATCAGGCACACACCTGGCTGGCCGCTGGCCCGGGCATAGCCGTCGGCCATAAATCCCGCTCCCTGCTCATGGCGTGGCGTTACGTGCTGAACATCACTGTTTTCAAGCCCGCGGTAGAGCTCCACGGTGTGCACGCCGGGGATACCGAACAGCGCGCGTACGCCGTAGGTATCGCGTAGCAGACGGATCAGCAACTCCGCGCAAGTCATGGTCTGGTTATCCTTCATAAATAGCCCCTTAGAAGAAAAACGTATGGGCCATAAAGGCGATGATCGGAAGCGTAATCGCGGTACGCAGTAAGAACACCACCGCCAGCTCCCAGAATTTGATGGGAATCTTCGACTTGAGCAGCAGCGCACCGATTTCCGACATGTAAACCAGCTGCGTCATGGAGAGACAGGCAATGACAAAGCGGGTCAGCTCGCTTTCGATATTGGTCGCCAGCACCGCAGGCAGGAACATATCGGCAAAGCCCACCAGCGTCGCAGGGGCTGCCGCTTGTGCTTCTGGGATACGAAGCAGCTCAAGCACCGGCACCATGGGATAAGAGAGCCAGGTAAACAGCGGGGTAAACTCGGCCAAAATCAGTGCGACGGTACCAATGGCAAATACGAGTGGTAACAGCGTCAGGAAAATATCAATGACGTTGAGTAGTGCGATGCGGGCTAACTGGCGGGGGCCAGGTGCACTACCTGCGCGGCGGGTGGCCTGCAGCAGGCTGTAGCGAAATAAGCCGACATTTTCAGTACGCTCTTCACTCAACTGACAGCCCACAGGCTCATAATAGTCATTGGATTTGCGCGACAGCGGCGGAATCCGTGACACGATAACGGCAGCGATTAAACCTGACACCACTACGGTGAAATAGAACTGAACAAACAGATGGTTAATTTCGACAAAGTTCGTCACTAACAGGCTGAAAGCAATAGAAGCGACTGAAAAGTTAGTCGCAATCACCGATGCTTCGCGGCCGTTGTAGTAACCCTGCTCGTACTGTTGAGCGGTAATCAGCACGCCAACGGTACCTGAACCCATCCAAGAAGCGGTGGCATCGATTGCGCTCCGTCCCGGCAGATTAAAGATAAACCGAAACGGCTTCCGTACCATGGTGCCGATAAATTCCATAAAGCCGAACTCAACCAAAAACGGCAGCAGTAGCGCAGCAAAAAAGAAGAACGTCAGCAGTACCGGCGCCAAATCATTCAGCATCACTCCGCCGGTAAACGAAGCGGTGACGAACTCAGGGCCGAACTGAAAAAACGTCATAAGAACAAAAATCGCGCCCAATACGCGCATCGCTATCCAAATTGCGCCCACATCGAACATATCGTGAAAGGGGCCGCTTTGTGCCCAGGCGGGCTTCGCTAGCTTGACGTATAGCGTTACCACCACTGAGAGGCAGAGAATGACCACTGCAATGGCGGGAAGCGCTGAGCCCAATAGCGTTTGCAGGCCATCCGCCATCATACCCATGCCAATATTGATAGAGTCCCCGACCTGGAAGGGAACCAAAAACAGCAATACCCCTATGATGGAGGGAATCAGAAATTTCAGTAAGTGCGCGGGGGGGAATCGGTGCCGAAGGGCTCGGCTGTTCCGTTTTAACGTTGCTATAAGACATAGGGTTCACCCATTGGAAGTGATTATTGGAGGTGGGTTGGCGGCGTCCTGGCAGGAAGCTGTGCTTCCCGCCTAATATCTTTTTATAAGCGCCTTGTTAGGTCAGCGCTTTTTAAATCAAAACTGTCTTATCAAAACTGTTTTAAGAGCGGCTTAGTCGCCACGCTTAACGCCCGGAAGAACGCAGAGCATTTCATACAGCAGCGTGGCCCCCATCAGCGCGGTGTTGCCGCTGGGGTCGTAAGGCGGAGAGACTTCCACCAGGTCACAGCCGACAATGTTCAGGCCCAAGGCGCCCCGGACAATTTCCAATCCCTGAGTAGACGTTAGCCCCCCCATTTCTACCGTGCCGGTACCGGGGGCAACAGAGGGATCCAAACCATCGATATCAAAACTGATGTACACCGGAATATCGCCCATCTGCTCGCGAACCTCCTCCATCAGCGGCGCTAATGAGCGGTACCAGCACTCCTCAGCGGGCACCACACGGAAGCCCTGATCACGGCACCAGTCAAAATCCTCAGCGGCGTAACCCGTACCGCGCAGGCCGATTTGCACCACCTTACCGTGGGCCAATAAGCCCTCTTCCTGGGCGCGACGAAACGGCGTGCCGTGGGCAATCGGCTCGCCGAACATGTGCTCGTTTACATCGGCGTGGGCATCGATATGAATCAATCCCACCGGGCCATGCTTTTTGGCCATGGCGCGTAGAATCGGCAGCGTCAACGTGTGCTCACCGCCCAGGGTCATCGGAATGCAGTCATGCTTTAGCACGTCGTCGTAGAAAGCGGTGATGATGTCGACGCTTTTCGGCAGGTGGAAGGTGTTGATGGGTACGTCGCCGATATCGGCTACCTGCAGGCTTTCAAACGGCGCGGCGCGGGTTGCCATATTGTAGGGGCGCAGCATGCGCGACTCATCGCGGATCTGACGCGGGCCTAATCGCGTGCCAGGGCGATTGGAAGTGCCAATATCCATGGGTATGCCGATAAACGCCGCGTCTAAACCTTCGGCGGTGTCTTGGGTAGGCAGGCGCATCATGGTGGCGGGGCCAGCAAAACGCGGCATCGTATTGCCACCCAACGGCTGATTGAAATCCGACATACACATCTCCTCGATCTTGTTTAACTTATTGAATCGCTATGCGAGCGTCTTTAAAGCCCTGCTTATCTGTGAAAAAGCTATCTGTTATGAACTGTCTGTTAAGAGTTTTCTGTTAAGAGCCTGTCTATTAATAAATAGTGCACAGAGCGTGCCAAGTCGTCGAAACTGCATAGAAAGGCATTTCTGCTATCAAAATGATGCAAAAATGAATTGAACTGCGCGGCTTTTGATTCAACAATGCATCATTGATGCAAAAATGGTTCAACTATAGGGCCAGGCCAGTTGGAGACTGAATGAGTGAAGAGACATGAGTGAAATAGACAGGCGCGTGCTGCAAACCATTGTAGAAACCGCCAACGACCACTTCTTTATCGTCAGTGGCGATGGGCAAATAGTCGACATTAGCCCTGGTGCCGAAGCGGTTTACGGCGTATCCCGAGAAGAGCTGCTCTCTAGCAGCGTTCAGCAGCTGCAAGCCGCGGGAGTACTTAAGCCGTCGATCACCCTGGAAGTGATGCGCACCCGCAAGCCTGCGCAGCTCATGCAAGTAACGGGCACAGGCCGCCGGGTGATTGCCGAAGCCTACCCCGTCTTTGTTGAAGGCAAGCTTGAGCGCATTATCAGCCGCTCCCGGGACTTGACCGATTTGCAGCTGCTACAGGATGAGTATGCGCTGCTGCAAAAACGCTTCAACGAACATCTCAAGCGCAGTCAAGCAGCCCCCGGTGCCGAGGAGCAGGCGCTAGATGACGCCCTGGATGATCTAAAGGTGCGCAGTAGCGTAATGCGTGAAATTGCGCTGCTGCTTAAGCGCGTTGCGCCCTCAGACGCCAACGTGCTGATGCTGGGTGAATCGGGCGTAGGAAAGACAGCGTTTGCCAAGCAGCTACACCGCTGGAGCCAGCGCTGCGACGGCCCCTTTATTGAAGTTAACTGTGCCGCGATTCCAGAAAACCTGTTTGAATCTGAGATGTTCGGCTATCAGCCCGGTGCGTTTAGCGGCGCTGCACGCCAGGGCAAGGCGGGATTATTAGAGCAGGCCGAAGGCGGCACACTGTTTTTGGATGAGATTGGTGAGCTGCCGCTGTTGATGCAGACCAAACTGCTCAAAGTGATTCAGGATGGCAGCCTGACCCGCCTGGGCGATACACGTCCACGCCGTGTCGATTTCCGTTTGGTGGTGGCGACCAATCAGGATTTAGCCAAGCAGGTAGAAGCTGGGCGGTTTCGTCTGGATCTGTACTACCGGCTCAACGTAATCCCGGTGACATTACCGCCGCTGCGAGATCGCCGTGAAGATATCCCCGTACTAGTGGAAGCCTGTCTGGGGCGGCTTAATCAGCGCTACGGTCGACAAAAAATTCTCGATACGCGGGTGTGGTCAACGCTGATGGGCAGCGACTGGCCGGGCAACGTTCGCGAGCTGGAAAACTGGCTAGAAAGAGCCTGGCTCTCAAGCCCCACCGATCAGATTGAAGTACCTGCCTTTCATTCAAGCGCAGCGCATAGCTACGCTGAAAGCTTGCCGGGTGACTCACATTCTTCTCCAGCAGCGCTAGAAGCCCATGAAACCCTTAAGCAGTATCTCGCTCGTCTTGAGTGCGAAACCCTCGCTGAATTGAGTAAAACATTACCCAGCACCTATGCTATCGCCGAGCGGCTTGGCATCAGCCAATCCAGCGTGGTGCGAAGACTGCAGCGCTATGGGATTAAAATCGACAAGTAATTTTTCCACTTGACATAAGATTGCTATATAAGTGTCATGCAAGTGCAACACCTTCAACACAAGCTGAACCAATAACAACCAACAGCCGGTGATGTGTGTGCTATGTCAAATCAATCGCGTATCCGCTTGGAACGCGTCACCAAACGTTGGGACGCGACCACTGCTGTCGATGACATCTCCTTCGACGTAACCCCTGGCCAGTTTGTCATTCTGCTGGGGCCGTCGGGCTGCGGAAAATCCACCACGCTGCGCATGATCGCAGGCTTGGAAGAGGCCAGCGATGGGCGCATCTTTATCGGTGAGCGCGACGTCACGCACCTGCCGCCGGGTGATCGCGGGCTAAGCATGGTGTTTCAGTCCTATGCGCTGTTTCCGCACCTAAGCGTTGCCGACAATATCGTGTTTGGACTGCGCAGCCGCAAGGTGCCCAAGGCAGAACAGCGTGAGCGGCTGGCAAAAGTTGCTGAACTAGTCGATCTCACCGATTACCTGCACCGCAAACCTGCCCAGCTTTCCGGGGGCCAGCGCCAGCGGGTGGCACTGGCGCGATCGGTGATCTCGGAGCACCCCATCTGCTTAATGGACGAACCGCTTTCCAACCTGGATGCGCGGCTGCGCAGCGATATGCGCCGTGAAATTAAAGCGCTACAAAGCCGCTTGAACATGACCGTGATCTACGTCACCCACGATCAGGTTGAAGCCATGAGCATGGGGGATCGCGTCATTCTAATGCAGCACGGCAGCATCGTGCAGGACGGCACTCCCGACGAACTCTATAACCGCCCCGCCAGCGCTTTCGCCGCCAGTTTTATTGGTAGCCCAGCGATGAATCTGCTGCCGTTGGTGGCAGGCGAGCAAGGCGCCGTGATTGAAGGCGAAACCAGTGTTCCGGTGGCACCTCTTGAGGCCGCTGGTGGGCAGTTGGGTATCCGACCTGAAGATATTGAGCTGCACCCGGCCTCGATTTACGGCGTGCCCGCGATGGTAGTGAGCGATGAGTACTTGGGGGCGGATACGATAGCCCATGTCACTGTCGGTGGTCATACCATCAGGGTTCGTATGAGTGGTAAGCATGCGCTTGCCGGCCAGCCCTGCAGCCTTAGCTGGGCACGCGAAAACGCCCATCTCTTTAATGCTAGTGGCTTACGGCGTGACGACCTAACGCCCAACCCTTTACCCAGCGCCCCTCGCGCTGTTCCTCGTCCACCGGCGGTGGGCTCTTTCCAACATTGATAGCCATTATTGGCAACTGTGGAGCCTTACTATGCGCTTACGCATTCCCTTCGCTATGACCACCTTAGCAGCAAGCTTATTAAGCGCTGCTCAGGTAAACGCAGATACCATTGATCTCACTATGTACTACCCCGTATCAGTGGGCGGTGCGCTAACCGATGTGATCGATGATCTGGTTGATGAATTTGAGAGCGAATACCCTGATATCAACGTGGAAGCGATCTACGCCGGTAACTACGACGACACCCGCGTGCGCGCCATGTCGGCGATGGAAGCGGGTGATACGCCCCAACTCTCGGTCATGTTCTCCATCGATCTATACGAGCTGATTGAGCAGAACGCCATCGTGGCGTTCGATGACCTGGTGGAAAGCGACGAAGAGCGCGAATGGCTCGATGGTTTCTACCCTGGCCTGATGGAAAATGGCCAATTGGATGGCAAAACCTACGGCATCCCCTTCCAGCGCTCCACCATCGTGCTGTTCTGGAACAAAGATGCCTTTGAAGCGGCAGGCCTAGACCCGGAAACGCCGCCGGAGAACTGGGAAGAGATGGCCGAAATGGCCGCTACCGTGCGCGAGGCCTCCGACGGTGAGCAGTGGGGCGTGATGGTACCCTCCACCGGTTACCCCTACTGGATGTTCCAGGCTTTCGCGTTTCAGAACGGCCACCGTCTAATGAGCGAAGATGGCACTGAGGTCTATTTCAATGACCCAGCGGCGATTGAAGCGCTCGAATACTGGGTGTCGCTGGCCACCGAGCACGATGCCATGCCCGATGGCACCATTGAGTGGGGCACGCTGCGCCAGAACTTTATCGAACAATCCACCGCCATGATGTGGCACACCACCGGCAACCTGACCGCCGTTCGCAGCGAAGCCGATTTTGATTTCGGCGTTGCGATGCTGCCGATGAAAACCCAGCGCGGCAGCCCTACCGGTGGCGGCAACTTCTACATTTTTGAAGATGCCACTGAAGATGAGCAGCGCGCCGCCATGACGTTTATTCGCTGGATGACCGACCCCGAGCGCGCCGCCGCCTGGTCGATTGAAACTGGCTATATGGGCGTTAGCCCCGCCGCCTACGAAACCGATGCGCTGCAAAGCTACGTTGAAGAGTTCGCGCCCGCAGCAGTGGCCCGCGACCAGCTTGAACACGGCACCGCCGAGCTTTCCACCTATCAGGGTGGCCGGGTGCGCCGGGCGCTGGATAACGCTGTACAAGCCGCGCTGACGGGGCAAATGACACCAGAAGAAGCGCTAAATCAAGCGCAGCAAGAAGCCGAAGGTGTGTTGCGCCGCTACGCTCGCTAAGGCATAGAGCGCTTGAGGCAGATGACGTTTGCATATTCGCCGGGGCTTGCCCCGGCTTTTCCAACTTGCGGTAGTTAATTATGCCCTTCACCGCCCACCGAAAAATGCAGCTCTATGGCGCGCTTCTGCTGCTGCCCGCTGCCATACTGCTGGCCACCTTCGCTTACCTGCCAACCATTGCCACAGTGATTAACAGCCTGTTTTTGCCCGGCTTTCGCGGCGCCCCGACTGAATTTGTAGGGATGGAAAACTATCAGGTGCTGTTCGATGACCCAACGTTTTGGAAGGTAGCTCGTAATAACTTAATCTACGCAGTCGGTACGATTCCCACCTCAATCGCGCTGGCATTGTGCATGGCGCTATTTGTTAATGGCAAACTGCGCGGGCGAGGCTTTGTACGCATGGCCTACTTTACGCCCACCATTCTGCCGATGATCGCCGCGGCCAATATCTGGATGTTTTTCTACGCCCCACAGATTGGTCTATTTAATAAGCTGCTCGGCGCATTAGGGTTTTCCGGCGTTAACTGGCTTGGTGACCCCAGCGTCGCGCTGGGGTCAGTGATCGTCATGTCAGTTTGGAAAGAAGCTGGCTTTTTTATGATTTTCTACCTTGCCGCGCTGCAGGGTATCCCTCCCGAACTTAAAGAGGCTTCCGACCTTGAAGGCACCACCCGCTGGAGCTTTTTTTGGCGGGTGACTTTCCCGCTGTTGATGCCTACTACGCTGTTTGTGCTGATTAATTCGCTGATAAATTCAGTGCGGGTCGTGGACCATCTGTTTATTTTAACCAAGGGCGGGCCCAACAACGCGACGAACCTGCTGCTCTATTACGTTTACGAGAACGCGTTTTCGTTTTTTGACCGCACCACGGCAGCCACCATTACGGTCGTTATTCTGCTGGTACTTGCGGTCGTCGCCACACTGAAGTTCACGATTTTAGACCGCAGGACGCACTACCAATGAACACAACGACGACTTATACGCCCCGTGCTCGTTACGTCTCCGTTCCGTCGCTTGAAACCGTGGCCGCATGGCTGCTGGCAATTATTTGGGTGTTTCCGCTGCTGTATGCCTTTTGGGCCGCCTTTCACCCCAGCGAATTTATGGTGAACTTTGAACTCTTCGCACCGCTGACGCTGGAGAACTTCACTAACGCCTGGTCTCAGGCCCCCTTTGCCCGCTACTACCTGAACACCTTTGCACTGGTAACAGGCGTTGTGATCGGCCAGTTTATCGTCTGCACCCTGGCGGCGTTTGCCTTTGCACGCTTCCCGATTCCTGGCAAGAACGTGCTGTTTATGCTGGTGCTGATTCAGCTCTTTGTGTTTCCCGAAGTGCTGATTGTGGAGAACTACCGCATTGCAAGCGAGCTGGGATTGATCAACACCATCACCGGGATTGGCCTGCCCTACGTGGCCAGCGCCCTGGGTATTTTCCTGCTCCGTCAAACGTTTAAAACCATCCCCCGTGAGCTTGAAGATGCCGCCCGCATCGAAGGCTGCAACTGGCTGGAAATTTTGTGGAAGGTCTACGTACCGCTAGCCAAGCCAACCTATTTGGCTTATGGCCTGGTCTCGATCAGTCACCACTGGAACAACTTCATCTGGCCATTAGTGGTCACCAACTCTGTAGAGAGCCGCCCGTTAACCGTAGGGCTTGGGATCTTTTCCGCGCCTGAAACCGGGGTTAACTGGGCCACTGTGAGTGCCGCGACGCTGTTAAGTATCGCGCCGCTACTCATCGCCTTTTTGCTCTTCCAGCGCCAGTTCGTGCAGTCGTTTTAAGAGCGGGTATTCGCTAGGCAGACGCCCCTAAAGTCTTTCGTGCGATAATTCCCTCTCAAAGCACGAGACAAGGAGAGCAGTGATGCACGGCGACCCCACCCGGCACTCCTCAAGGTGTTGCAGGAGGTATTTGGCTACGACAGCTTTCGCGGCCCGCAGCAGGCGATCATTGAGCATGTGATGGCCGGGGGCGATGCGCTAGTGCTAATGCCTACCGGCGGTGGTAAGTCGCTGTGCTATCAAATTCCCGCGCTGTTGCGTGAAGGCACCGCGATTGTGGTCTCGCCACTGATCGCGCTGATGCAGGATCAGGTAGCGGCACTTCAGCAGAACGGGGTCAGGGCGGCCTACCTCAATTCCAGCCTCGATTATCACGAGGCAGTCGAGGTGGAGAACCGACTGCGCTCGGGCGATCTGGATCTTTTGTATGTTGCCCCCGAACGGCTCGCCACGCCGCGAATGCAGATGCTGCTGGAACAGACCCAGATTGCCCTGTTCGCCATCGATGAGGCCCACTGCGTCTCCCAGTGGGGCCACGATTTTCGTCCCGAGTATCGCCAGCTCTCCCACCTGCACCAGCGTTTTCCCCAGGTGCCGCGCATCGCGCTTACCGCCACTGCCGATGTGCCCACCAGGGGCGATATCATGGAGCATCTGCAGCTCCAGGAGGCGGCGCTTTACAACAGCGGCTTTGACAGGCCCAACATTCGCTACCATATCGCTGAAAATCAGGGCAACGCCAAAGAACAGCTGCTGCGCTTTATCCGCGAGCATCACGACGGCGAGGCGGGTATCGTCTACTGCCTCTCCCGGCGCAAGGTGGAGGAGACCGCCGCTTGGCTCGAGCGCCAGGGGCTAACCGCGCTGCCTTACCACGCAGGGCTGCCCCCCGAGCAGCGCCAGCACCACCAGACCCGCTTTCTACGTGAAGATGGCGTGGTCATCGTTGCTACCATCGCGTTTGGCATGGGCATCGATAAGCCCGACGTGCGCTTTGTCGCTCACCTTAATCTGCCTAAAAGCATCGAAGCCTACTACCAGGAGACCGGCCGTGCCGGGCGAGACGGCCTGCCCGCTGATGCCTGGATGGCCTACGGGCTGCAGGATGTCATCACGCTGCGTCAAATGCAGCAGGATTCCAGCGCCGCCGACCAGCAAAAGCGCATTGAGCAGCAGAAGCTAGACGCCATGTTGGGGCTGTGCGAAATCATCAGCTGCCGCCGCCAGGCGCTGCTTCATTACTTTGGCGATCATATGGATGCGCCCTGCGGTAACTGCGACAACTGCCTGACCCCACCCGATACCTGGGAGGCCACCGTGGCGGCGCAGAAGGCGCTGTCGTGCGTCTACCGCACCGAGCAGCGCTTCGGCGTGACCTATCTGGTGGATGTGTTACTGGGCAAGCATAACGAGCGTATCACCCGCTTTGGCCACGACCGCATAAGCACCTTCGGTATTGGTAAAGAGCTCGCGGCTAATGAGTGGAAAGCGCTGTTTCGTCAGCTGATTGCCAGCGGCTATTTAAGTGTCGATATGGAGGGCCACGGCGGCATTAAGCTCACAGCCAATGCCAAGCCAGTGCTGCGCGGTGAACACTCGCTTACCCTGCGTAAACCAAGCAAGGCCAAGGCCACCCGGCGGGGTAGCAAAGCGGGCTCGGCCACGCTGCCCCATGGGGAGCTATGGGAAGCCCTGCGCCAACACCGTCGGGAACTGGCCGAGGCCCAGGGCGTGCCTGCCTATGTGATCTTCCACGACGCCACCCTGGCCGAAATGGTCGAGCAAAAGCCCCAAAGCCTGGATGCGTTAGGCGCAATCTCCGGTATCGGCGCGCGCAAACTGGCGGATTACGGCGAGGAATTCCTTGCCGTCATCCAAGCGCATCAGGACACCGAGTAAAACAGCTGAATCAGTGGGTGCAGTGGTTCTTACGAGCGGGAATTAGAAAGGCTCAAATGATCGTTATTTTCAAAATCGCTCACTTGGCGCAATCTATACATAAGTGAGGAGGAGAATAGATGGCCATTCAGCATAAAACAGCCGATAAGCGCCGCAAAATGGGGGCCGCTGCAATGCGTACCTACCCCCATATTTCACGTAGCTGGGGGCTTAAAGAGAGCGAGGCGGCTCTGCTGTTGGGAGTACCTGATTCCACCTATCGCCGTTGGAAGCAGGCACCAGAGCAGGCCAGCTTGGATGCTAATCATTTGGAGCGAATGTCGTTGATTCTGGGGATCTACAAAGCGCTGCATTTACTACTTCCCAACCCAGAAAGCGCTAATAGCTGGCTGCAGAGACCCAACAGCACGCCTCTTTTTGCTGGTCACTCACCAATGAAGCGCCTGTTAAGTGGGCAAGTCTCTGATCTCTACGTTGTTCGCCAGCATTTAGATGCCCGCTACTCCCTACCCTGACAATGCTCGCCCCGCGCTATCGCGGCCGCATCAAACACGCCGGTATCCAAAATCCAGGCGGTGACGAGGCTGGCGGGTGTAACATCAAACGCAGGGTTCCACACCGGGGAATCGCTGGGTGCCCACACTACCTCGCCAAAGGCACCCGAAACACCGCGTATTTCAGCGCCGTCGCGCTGCTCAATGGGAATATCCGCGCCGGTGGCGCAGGCAGGATCTACCGTGGTGTATGGGGCTACCACGTAAAATGGCACCTGGTGGTAGTGAGCAACCACCGCCAGCATGTAAGTACCCACTTTGTTGGCGAAGTCGCCGTTGGCGCAGATACGGTCGGCGCCCACCATGACTTTATCTACTTTGCCTAACGCCATCAGGCTAGCCGCCATGCTGTCGGTAATTAACTGATAGGGAATGCCTAGATCAGCCATTTCCCAGGCGGTTAAGCGGCCACCTTGCAGTAGCGGGCGGGTTTCATCCACATACACATGAAGGTCTACGCCGCGCTGTTTGGCCACCGCCAGCGCGCCAATCGCGGTGCCCACCCCTGCGGTGGCCAGCGCCCCGGTGTTGCAGTGGGTGAGCACACGGTCACCCGTTTTCAGCAAGTCAGCGCCTCGCTCGGCCATGCGTTGGCAGAGCGCCCGGTCTTCGGCAAACAGCGCGGCAGCGCGCTCGGCAAGTGCGCCAGCACCTTGCTCAAAGCAGGCTTCCATGGCATCCAGGCAGTACATCAGATTCACGGCCGTCGGGCGCGTGGCGCGCAGGCGATCGCTGACCTCCTGCCAACTGATTTTGGGGTGGCGCGCGGCGTACTGCGCCAGCACAAACGCAGCGCTCAGGCCAATCAGCGGCGCGCCGCGAATAGCTAAGTTTTTAACCGCAGCCTGCCAACCTTCAGGCGAGTCACAGCGCACCCACTGCTCGGTTTGAGGCAGTTGGGTTTGATCCAAATACTCAAAGTAGTCGGCGTAGACCCGCAAACTGCGTGACTGAAGATGAGGCATCGTTGGACTCCTTGAGCACTTAACTAGCGGAACAACTGCGCGGCTTATCAGGCGCGAAGCTTATCATATAGAATGGCTGCCATTAGAAGAGGCGACGCAGATCTTATGATGACGTTACAAACTGAACTGCTGGATGCTATTTCATGGGCGGCGCAGCAGGGCTGGACACCCGCTACCGGCGGTAACTTTTCCGCCCGAACCGCGGCTGGCTATCTTGTCACCGCTTCTGGGCGGGATAAAACCCGCGTTCAGGCCGATGACCTGTTGCTGTGCGACCTTGATGGCAAGGTGCTTGAAGGTAGCGGCAAGCCTAGCGCAGAGAGCGATCTGCATGCTGCCCTCTATCGTATGGACAGCACCATTAATTGCGTGTTGCATACCCATACTGTGGCCAGCACGGTGCTCTCGCGGCGCTTTCCAGAGGGTATTGAGCTAAGCGGCTTTGAGATGCAAAAAGCGCTGGCGGGTAACGTGACTCATGACGCTACTATTCGCTTGCCGGTAGTGCCCAACTCCCAGGATATGCAGGAGCTGGCTGAGCATGTGAGCAGCTGCTGGCCCATGCCCTGGGGCTTTTTGGTCGCAGGGCACGGCATTTACGCTGTGGGCGATAGTATCGCCAGCTGTCGCCGCCACCTGGAAGCGATTGAATTCTTACTAGCCTGTGTTCTTGAAGAGAGTCGCTGGTCTTAAATGAACAGTCTTAAATGAGTAGCCTTAAATGAGTAACCCGACAGTCCGCGCTATTGTGACCGACATTGAAGGCACCACCACGGATATTAACTTCGTGCATAAGGTGCTGTTTCCCTACGCCCACGATAAGTTGCCTGACTTTCTACGCGCTAATGCAGAAACTCCAGCCGTTGCCGAGCAGATTGATGCAGTGCGAAGCGAAATGGGCGCTCCAGATGCCTCGCTGGAAGCGGTCATTAATCAACTATTGCACTGGATCGAGACTGATCAGAAAGTCACCCCACTAAAAGCCTTGCAGGGCATGGTGTGGGCGGATGGTTACCAGCGCGGCGACTTTGCAGGCCATTTGTATAGCGATGTAGCACCCGCTTTACGCCAGTGGAAAGAGGCCGGCAAAGCGCTTTACGTTTACTCATCAGGTTCTGTTCAGGCGCAAAAACTGCTATTTGGCTATAGCGATGAGGGCGATTTAACCTCGCTGTTTAGCGGCTACTTTGATACCCGTATTGGTCATAAACGCGTGGCTACTGCCTATCAGCGAATTATCACTGAACTTGACCTACCGGCGGATGCAGTGCTGTTCTTGTCTGATGTCGTTGAAGAATTAGACGCCGCCAAGCAAACGGGTATGCAAACCCTTCAACTAGTGCGCGAAGGCACTCAGGCGGGTACTACCCATGCTTGCGTCACTCGCTTCGATGAGATCGCTGTGTAACGTTGATGGCCCGTCACCTTTAAGGAGAATTTACGATGTCGCAATTGAAAGTATTCGCTGACCAAAACCCGAATGATCCGCTGATCGACACCACTGATGGTGCACAGATTACTACTGAGCTTAACAAGGTCGGCGTAGTGTTTGAGCGCTGGGCCACGCCAGGCGAGATTGCTGACGACGCCACCCAGGAAGATATTTTGGCGCTTTACCAGCAAGATATCGACCGGGTGAAGGCCAAGGGCGGCTACCAAACCGTGGATGTGCTGCACATGGTGCCCACGCACCCAGAAAAAGACGCCATGCGTCAAAAATTCTTGAACGAACACCGTCACCATGAAGATGAAGTGCGCTTCTTCGTTAAAGGCCAGGGGCTTTTCTGCCTGCACATTGATGACAAGGTCTATCAGGTACTGTGCTCTCGCAATGACCTGATCAGCGTGCCGGCCAACACGCCCCACTGGTTCGACATGGGCCCAGCGCCAGAATTCACCGCGCTGCGCTTCTTCGATAATGTAGAAGGCTGGATACCCCACTGGACTGAAAGCGATATCGCAGGGAAGTTTGATCGTTTGGATCAGCTTTAACGTGTGAAGCGTGAAGGGTAAATCGTAGCGCGGCGTAACGAATCTCGCGAGGAACGAGCGTATGAGGCACCCGCGACGGCGGCGATAGCCGCCTGGATGATGGCACCATGACATATCTGGCCTAACTGCCAACGTCTGCAACGCTCGCGCGTTGCTTCGCGGGTGCGCTGGCGCTTACACCGCGCTACAGGGCAAGCGTTTACAAGACCTCTTGCTGGTTATACGCCTTAGCTAACGCCACCAGCGCGCTCAGGTCACAGTAGGCTTGCGGCTCCATAATCAGCGCTTGCCCCATCAGTACATTGCGCGCTTCAAGTTTGGCGCGCTGCGCGGTGTCTGCTATCTCTTCAAAGTCAGCGTTGTGGGCCAGTGATAAAACACGGCGATGCATTTCGATGCCGCAGTAAGCCAGCGCATCCAGGCGGATCTCATCCAGCAGCGCATCGCAGGCGTCGTCAGCGCTATTGCCCTGCTCTTCAAACAAGGCTTTCGGGTACAGAATGCCGCTGCGCTCGGTTTGCCACAGGTGGCGGAACTCGGCATCGAAGCTACTAAAGCACGCCTCAATAACGCTTAAAATCCACGTCTGATACGTTTCAAGCTCATCTTCCGAGCGGTGGGCAGGCTGGCTAAAGTAGGCCATCAGGAAGTTGGCCACCGCCATGCCCAAGTCAAAGGCCATTGGGCCGTATTGGGAGAACTCAGGGTCAATCACGCGCACGTCAGTATCGGTGGCCATAATCGAGCCGGAGTGCAGATCACCATGCAGCATGGTTTCGGTGTTCGAGGTGAACTTCATCAACAGCCGCTGAACTTTGGCTTTTAGACGCGCATTGCGGCGCAGCTCGTCCACCACCGGTGAAAGTTCCGGGGTGTGGTGGTTCATTTCGGCGCCGTAATAGGGGTCGGTAAACACCAATGACTCGGTGATAGCAGGAATCGCCACATTGCCTGAAAACAATCCTACGTCCGCTTTTTTTTCTGGGCTGCTCAGCGAAAGCTCTGAGCCACGAAATGCGGTGCGTGCGCAGAATTGGCCGATGGTTTCGCCAAGCTGGGCAACTCGCTCACCGTTGATTAACTTGCGGCGCAAAATCGTGTGCGGGTGAAGGTACTCCATCACAAACAGCGCCTGGGGTTTGTCGAAGTAGTACACCTCGGGGGCAATGCCAGGGGCTCGTTTAGCTTGGCGGACCAAGGCGTAGTATTCAAAGTGGGCGCGATAAATCGGTAGCGGCCAGCTTTCGCCTACCATGCGTACATAGGGAAGCGCCTGCTTAACCACGACACTGCCTACGTCACCGGAGACGATAAACACTAGGTTGAGGTTGCCGTCACCCACCTCGCGAATGTCCCAGCTAGTGGGGTCACCGCCCACTCGACTAGCCACCGCTTCAACACCTCCAAGCCGTTGGGATAGCGTGTCGACGCTGAGCGCGCGGTAATGTTGATCAATCTCCACAGGCCAATCCTCACCAAAACGTTGCATATATTCAGGCCCGAATAGGGGCTTTAAGACATTTATTATCAGAGAGTAACGTTTAAAAGTTAATAAGGGGACTATCGACATCGCTATTAATGGTGATCCCAATAGGGTCGTTCGCCAATCACCGCGAACAAATACTCTAAAAAGGCGGCCACTTTCTGCGAGCGCAGGCGGTTTTCGGGGTATATAGCATGAATCCCTTCTCGCGTCGCTTCACCTAGGGCTTCATAGGTTTCTAGAATGGGCGTTAGGCCGCCATCGCGCAGCGCATCGAATAGCAACCATGTGGGGAATAGCACAATACCTTGTCCTTGCAGAGCGGCTTCCACAAGGCTCTCGGCATTGTTGCTATGCAAATTGCCTTTTACCGAATAACGCTGCGCTTGAAGATCACCAGACGCCTGGAAATACCAAGGCTGAACGCCGCGTGTTCCTTTATAGACTAAGCAGTTATGGTCACTCAATTGTTCAGGATGGTGGGGCTCGCCGCGCCGCGTTAAATACGCGGGGGAAGCGCAAGCGACAAAGCGCTGGGTTGCCAGTTGCCGGGCCACCAGGCTTGAATCCCCCAGCGATCCCACACGTATTACCACATCGGCGCCTTCTTGTACCGGGTCGATAAAGGCATCGCTCAACGTTAGCTCTACTTCCACGGCCGGGTTTGCCTGCTGAAAACTAGCCAATAAAGGCGCGATATGCCGACGCCCAAATGCTACAGGTGCATTAAGACGCAACAATCCCTGGGGTTGCTTAGCGCCGCTGATTACCTGTTCGTTAGCTAAATCCAGATTTTCCAGCACACGGTGAATATCGCGATAGTAGCGCTCACCAGCATCGGTCAGCCTTACCGCTCGTGTATGGCGATAGAGCAACCGCTGGCCTAGCGAACGCTCCAATCCTGCAATATGCCGCGAGACCGAAGAGGCCGGTAAATCAAAGTAGCGAGCGGCTTCAGCAAAGCTGCCACTTGAGGCCACTCGCACAAAAAGGCGTAACGCTAACAGGCGAAGTGAGTTGTCCAAAATGCAATAGTCCTTTGCTGTTTTGACGCATTGTAGCAATAACACTAACTCTCTACAGTACGCGCTTCTTTTACTTAGCGGAGCCACCTATGCGTCATGCACTTATTCTGCTCGGCGTGCTAATCGCCGGGATGGGGCTATCGGTCGAAGCCGGCTTGCTAGGCCCTCTTGGCGAGCAGGTTGGGCACTTATCGGCCACCTTGTCGATTTTTATGGTGGGCGCGCTACTGCTCTCGATAGCACTGGTGTTTGTGCCTAAGCGACAGCTGGGAGCCCTTTTTAAGCAGCCTCGCTGGCTACTGACGGGCGGCATCTTAGGCCCGGTCTACGTCATTGTGTTAACGCTTGCGACACCGTTGGTGGGAGTGGGTATGACAATGGTGGGCATCTGGTGCGGCCAAGTCGCGGCCAGCGTCACTATCGACCACTTTGGCTGGCTGGGAAGCGAACAGCGTAAAGTCGACGGCTACCGTATTGGCGCCTTGGCGATGATTCTTACCGCCCTGTGGTTAATGTAACGGCTAACGTATTAAGGAGCTAAACCATGCTACTCCCTCTTATCTTTATCTTACTGCTCGTCGGCGGTGCGGTACTGGCAGCTCAGTCCTCCATCAATGGCCGTTTGGGTGCAAAAGCAGGCGTAATCGAGAGCTCTTGGCTGACCTTTGTTATTGGCGCCGTCCTAACCTTTTTATTGATGTTCTTTTTTGAGCCAGCACAGCAAGCGACGCTCTTCAGCGTACCCAAATGGCAGCTAACTGGCGCGCTGTTTGGCGTGGTCTACATGTTGGCAATTGTGTTTGCCGTACCCCGAGTAGGCACCGCGGCTGCCACGGTAGCGGTCATTTCTGGCCAACTGTTGATGAGCCTACTGATTGATCATTTCGGCTGGTTAAGCAATGCAGTCCGCCCGTTAGATGCTTCGCGCTATGTAGCCATGGCGCTGCTCATCGGTGCTATCGGCTTAATCTATCTAAGTCACCAGCAGCGCCATCGTCGGATGACGAGCCAGCCAAGTTAGCCACACGAATGACGTTGCGCCCCTGCCGCTTGGCTTCATAAAGCGCTCGATCAGCCGTCGATAATAAGTCGGTAGGGGTATGCCCATCGGTTGGGCAAAGTACGGCCACACCAACGCTAACGGTAATATAGGCCTGGTGGGAGACACCGGAATTAGGTATGCGTAAGGCCTCTACACTAGCGCGGATACGTTCTGCGGCTACGTCTGTCGCCTCGATCGAGGCATTCACCATTAGCACCACAAACTCTTCACCGCCAAGGCGCACCACTAAATCGGCGTCGCGGCTATTATCGTGCATGGCCTTGGCCACCTGCTGTAAGCAAATGTCTCCTTGAGGGTGCCCATAAAAGTCGTTGTAAGCTTTAAAATGATCGATATCGATCACCATCAGCCCCATATATGTCCCTTTATCGATGGCCTCATTCCACCGCACAGGTAACACCGTATCGAACTGACGACGATTGGCGAGGTTAGTTAATGGGTCGGTGATCGATAACTGAGATAGCTTTTGGTTATCTTTTAAGTAGTAGCCAGCACAAATTTTCTCTTTCAGTACATGCAAGTAAGAGGTTCGCTCACTGAGCTCGAAACGGTAGTTCGCGACAAGGCTAAAAATCCCCATCGCGATAATCGTAAAGATCGCCAACCGCTTAGCTTCAACGGGCATTGGCTCATAAGGCAACACAAAGGCCAAGATGATGACTATGCTCGCCGCGGAGGATACACAGGCATAGCTGAACCGTAGTGAGTAAACAATGTTACCCACCAACAAAATCAATCCAAACGAAAAACATCTAAATAGGAGTAGGGCGCTACCGATTTAGTAAAAATAAGACAAGAAACCAGCGTGGCTACGATCACGGTACTCGCCATCATTGTTTCACGCAGCACCGGCGATACACCACGATACACCCACCATAAGATTGGCAAACCAAAGGGAAGCATTACCCCCATGCGCAATTGAACGGCGGTAGCAAAGGCCTCAGGACGAAAGCTATAGTCATTGACTAAAAAGAGGCAATAGATAATCGCTGAGATTACCCCCGCCAACACCATATTACGGCTGCGCTGACGCTGGGTATCTGCTTCGAACCGCGCTTCAACGTCATCAGCAAAGCGTAACCGGCAATGTGCGCCATCCAACTCATCCTCGACAGCTTTCAGCAGTGCATCCTTGACCATTACGCTCCCTCAACTGCTTACTCCATTACTAATAACTTTCACGCAGCATTAATCAATACTAAAAAGCCAGTTTTCCCTTTGCCTGTAATGATAGTGTGCCACACTAACGTTTAGTTATAATCAATATTGCTTTAAATATTAAACGATAACTTACCAACACATTTTTCAAACAATAGTTACACAGGGAGGCGGTGAATGCGGCGCGAGCAGAACCCACAAACCCGCGATTGGACGTTTACCGTAGGCCACAAAGAGCTAGTGGTACATCAACGCTATGAGGTGTTGAGCATCCTTAATGATTTTTTATTGGGCCTTTGGTTTACCTTCGGCAGTATCTGCTTTTTTTACGAGGGCAGTCTGAAAACTTTAGGTGTTTGGTTATTTTTGATTGGTAGTGTGCAGTTGCTTCTACGCCCCACTATTCGCTTACATCGCTATATCTATTTCAAGCGCCTGCCGGATACGGATCACGACGCTTAAACGCAGACAGATCTATGTATTACCCATTCTGTTTAGTGAGATACGCTCAACGCAGCTGGCTGTCTTTGCTGCCCCGGCGGTTATAGCCGCTAAAAGCGGACTGTGTCTTATCTTGCTCTTCCTGACACGCCACACAGAGGCGCACACCGGGAATAGCCTTGCGACGCGCCTCGGGAATGGGGTCGCCACACTCCTCACAAGTCTCAAGACTTTCGCCACGAGGTAGTTGGCTACGCGCACGCTGCACCGCATCTTCCAGTGTGCTCTCCATCTGCTCCTGCTCGGCACCATCTTTTGCCCATCCGCCTGCCATGGTCACCTATCTCCCTTATGTTCAAAAAATTGCTCAAAAACAGCTGTTCAAAGACAATCTTAAAGCATAGCAGTAACGCGAGTGGTTAACGCAGAATGCACAGAGCTAAGGGGTTAGGCCTGACCGTCTTTGGTTATAGCACCAGGCTCCTCTCCCCCCCTCAAACACATCAGGATATTTTCGCTTGGCCCGCACTAAGCGAATAATGGTGATGATATTGGTAACCACAATCAGACCTTCCGCAAGCGTACCGCCGATCGTGCCAATTAGCAGATTGTTCAGCATCCAGGCGAAGGCAGCCAGCCCCAAAAAAAACCGCATGGCAATGCCGCGCATTAAAACATGCCAACGGTTCCCAGTACCATGGCCGCCACTGGCAGAATATCCACCCAGCTTTGCCAAGTGAAGGCCGCGGCGATACCGCTGGCCAGCAAGACACCCGCCATCACGGCTTTACTTCCCAGGTAACGGCGAGCCAATACAATCCTTACTATCACCAGCACCGTTAGCGCAGCCGCTGTCCAGCTCTCGAAAAAGACAAATTGTAGCGCAAACGCCACATTGGCAGAAATCAGTAACACCAATAGGCGATCATCGTTTTTGCTGGCAAAGGCCACTACGCATATCACCAGGGCCACCAAGCCACAGAGCTGACCAGCCAGGGCACTATGGCTTAGGTTGTCTAGCATTTATATCGCTCCTCTTTTGCACGCCTTCGTTTGCCCCATACTGGCACAGTTAGCGTTCGTCCTAACCCATAAACCGAACGCCTTGAGCAGCCAAGGGGCTGCGTAGTTTGTCTGGCAGCGGCACATCGGTCACCACGGCATCGTAATCACTAAGCTTTCCCGCAGCGCAGCGTAGCGGCAGATCAAACTTGGTTTTATCCAGCACCAGCACACGGTAACTTGAGTGAGCTAACAGCGCTTCACGGGCCATGACTTCATCATCGTTATAGTCATAAAGCTGCCCATGACTATCCATTCCGCCCACCGAGACAATACCCACATCAGCACGGTAGCGTTGAAAAAAAGCGCCAGGCATCGCCGCCAATCACGTCCTGGTCGCGGCGGCGAACGCGCCCACCTGCCACGACTAATTCGCACTTCAACTGGCACAGCTTGATCAACGCATGCAGGTTATTGGTCATGATATGCAGGCCTTGCTTGTCGCTAAGCGCATCTGCCAGTTGCTCAACCGTCGTTCCGGTGCCTAAAAACAGCGCCTGATGGTCTTGCACCAGGGATGCGGCCCGGGCTGCAATTTGTCGCTTACCCGCCACATTAACGATCTGACGCTGGTCATAACCGATGTTCTCCTGCTCGGGAAACGGCAGCACCTCACCTTGGCGGCGCAGTACCAACCCTTTATCGGCTAGGTGACGAATATCCCCACGTAGGGTTTGCACAGAAACACCAAACTCACCTGCCAAGCTGTCTACCGATTGCCGCCCTTGAGAGTGGATTCGCTGCAAAAGCTGTTGTCGACGTTCGAACTGGCGCATAGCCCCTCTCAGCACAACGAAAGCAGAAAGAGCGGCAAACGAAAGCCGCATAATGTTAAACGAAAGCGTACTGTCACTTTGTTGTAAGCAGATGACAGTAGCTTAGGTGGGGTTCACTCCTTGGAGATTTACCCATGTTGAAGCGCCCCCTGCTATCTATTCCGGTTTCTGCTCTGACTACAGCCGTTGCGGTAGCCAGTTTTTCCCTTTCTATTCAGGCTGTTGCGAACGAGTCTTTGACGCTTTACACCAGTCAGCCCAACAGCGATGCCCAGCAGACGGTTGATGCCTTTCAAGCGGCCTATCCAGATATCGAAGTTGAGTGGGTGCGCGACGGCACTACGCAGCTAATGACACGCCTGCGCTCGGAGCTTTCTGCTGGGGTGAGTAACCCCGATGTGCTGCTGATTGCCGACAGCATGACCATGGAGTCGCTCAAGCAGGAGGGGCACTTGCAGTCTTATTTAAGCGACGAGCGCAGCGGCTATGACGCCGAGCTATATGATCCGGAAGGCTACTACTACGGCACTAAGCTAATCACCACCGGTATTGTCTATAACACAGGCGCCGAGCATCAGCCGCAAAGCTGGCAAGACCTGCTGGGGCCAGATTACGAAGGCATGGTCACCATGCCGAGCCCGCTCTACTCGGGTGCGGCGCTGATCCACATGGCCGCGATTAGCGCCCACCCTGATCTTGGCATGGCATATTACGAGTCGCTTCAAGAAAACCGCACCGAAGCACAGGGCGGTAATGGCGGTGTATTCAACGCGGTCGCCGCTGGAACCAAGCCTTACGGCATCGTGGTGGATTTTTTGCCTATCCGTGAAGCGGTCAAAGGCTCACCGGTAGCGTTTGTATTTCCCGAAGAGGGCGTAAGCGCGGTTACCGAACCCGTCGCGATTATGCAGGACACCGACAACCTGGATGCGGCACAGAAGTTTGTCGATTTTGTGCTCTCTCAACAAGGCCAGGAACTGGTCAGCCAACAAGGCTACCTGCCCGCCCGTGACGACGTTACCCCGCCAGAAGGCTTCCCTGAGCGGGATAGCATTGCCCTGATGCCGGTTGATATTGAGCAGACATTAGCGCAAGAAGCCGAGCTCAAACAGCGCTTTAGCGACCTGTTCGGCGGGTAATCATGACGCCTGCCCTGAGCTATGACAAAACGTACGGCAGCCAGCATCGCTGGCTGCTTTCAAGCCTTTTGATCGGCATTGTGCTACTAAGCTTGGCGCCTAGCTTACGCCTCTTGATAGAAGCATTGAGCGACCTTACCCAGGGGCGTCAATCGCCACTGTGGCAAGTGCTCAACAGCGCAAGCACTTGGCGAGCACTGTGGCATAGCCTTTATACCTCTGGGCTCGGCATGTTGATCGCCCTGGTACTGGGTAGCCTATTTGCCTTTGCCATCACGCTGACCAATGTGCGTGGCAAAACGTGGCTAGTATTCTGCTTTATGCTGCCGATGATGATTCCCCCTCAAGTTACCGCGTTAAGCTGGCTACAGCTGTTCGGGCCTGCCAGCCCGCTCCTTAAAAGTATTGGTATGGCGCCGCCAATGGGTAGCCCGCAACCCCTCTACTCGGCAGAAGGTATCGCCCTACTGTTAGGTATTCAAAGTGCGCCACTGGTGTTTCTAGCCCTGCGCACTAGCCTACTCTCTTTGCCTCGCGAGCTTATTGAAGCCGCCCGCATTAGCGGTGCCAAACAGATCCAGGTGTGGGGCCATATTATTCTGCCGGTGACACGCAGCGGCTTAATCGCCGGGGGCGCAATGGCATTTATTTCGAGTCTCGGTAACTTCGGCATTCCCGCCATGCTGGGCATTCCAGCGGGTTATTACGTGCTGCCAACGCTGATCTATCAGCGAATGGCCAGTTTTGGTACCGGCGTTCTAGCGGAAATGGCCGCCCTGTCGTTATTGATTGGCTTGCTGGCCTTAGCGGGCGTCGCGCTGCAACAACACTTAATGGGCCGCAGCCGGTTTGGATTGGGTGGTCATAGTGGCCGATCCCATGATTTTACCCTTGGCCGCTGGCGCACCCTGGTAACGGCCACGCTGGTCGGCATCTTATTGATTATCTTAGTCGCGCCGCTGCTGGCGCTTGTTGTTAGCTCGCTAGTACCCGCGGTGGGTGTACCGCTTAACGCCGATACTGCCACGCTTAACGCCTACGCCGAAGTGGTGGGTCGCCAAGGGGCAACATGGCGAGCTGTGCGTAACAGCCTGTGGCTGGCGGGCAGCGCGGCGGTGGTGCTGATGTTATTGAGCCTACCGTTAGCTTACCGGCTGCAGCGCTTGCCGGATCGCTGGCGCGGCGTGGTGCTCAGTGCCATTGAGATTCCCTACGCACTTCCCGGCGTGGTGCTGGCGATTGCCTGCATCCTGCTATTTGTGCGCCCTTTGCCGATTATCAATGTCGCGCTTTACGGCACCCTGGGGCTGATTTTTGTCGCTTATCTGGCGCGTTTTTTGGTGGTCTGCGTCAAACCAGTAGCAGCCAGTTTGGCTCAGCTAGACCCTTCCCTTGAAGAGGCCGCTCAACTAGCGGGAGCAGGCCCCTGGCGGCGACTTGGCGGCATTATTTTACCGCTGGTAGCACCCGCACTGTTTGCCGGCGGGCTGCTGGTGTTCTTACTGGCTGTTAACGAACTTACCGTTTCAGCGCTGCTATGGAGCGCCGGTAACGAAACCCTCGGCGTGCTGATTTTCAACTTAGATCAAGGCGGCGAAAGTGTGTTGGCCGCTGCGGTTTCGGTACTGGTAGTGATCATGGTCGCCTCGCTGATGCTGGCCCTCAGCCTATTGGCACCGCGGCTACCTAAAGGAGTCATACCATGGCAGGGCTAAACACAGAAGAGCGAAACACATCAGGTTTAAGCGCAGCAGGGCTAAGCATTGACCGTGTCACCAAACGCTTTGGCGAACACGTTGCCGTAGATGAGCTGTCGCTGGAGATTAAACCGGGCGAGTTTGTTGCCCTGCTTGGCCCTAGCGGCTGCGGCAAAACCACCATGCTGCGGATGCTGGCGGGCTTTGAAAGCGTGAATGGGGGCAGGATTCAATTGGGCAGTCGCACCCTGGCAAGCCCCGAGACCCATGTGCCGCCAGAGCAGCGCGACATGGCGATGGTCTTTCAATCCTATGCGCTGTGGCCACATATGAGCGTTGCCGATAACGTCGGCTATCCGATCAAACTGCGCGGCTTGCGTGGCGCCGAGTATCAACAGCGCGTTCAGCAAGCGTTAGCGTTAGTAGAGCTTGAAGCCTACGCCGAGCGTATGCCCCAGGCGCTTAGCGGTGGCCAGCGCCAGCGCGTTGCCTTGGCACGCTGCTTGGTTAGCGACCCTTCCGTTGTACTGCTGGATGAGCCACTGGCTAACCTTGACCGTCACCTGCGCGCCACCATGGAGCACAGCTTCCGCGACTTTCACCAGCGCACAGGAGCCACGCTGGTCTATGTGACTCATGACCAAACCGAAGCCATGGCACTGGCAGATAAAATCGCCGTGATGAAAGCGGGCAAACTGGTGCAGTGGGGCACACCGCAAACGCTTTACCACGAACCCCGCACTGCTTGGGTGGCGGGCTTTATCGGCCAGGGCAGCCAGCTAAAGGTTGCTGCCGGTAGCCCAGGAAAGCTTCTTGAGCACGCCACCCTTATGCGCGGGCTAAACGCCACAGAATCTGAACGTACCCAGGCGGTACTGGTGCGCCCCGAGCATATCCAGATTGCCACTCAACTGCCCTCCGCACATCAACTCACCGCCCAGGTAGAGAACGTGATTTTTCGTGGCGAGCGATATGAGCTCAGCCTGCGCCTGCCCAGCAGCGAAACCCTGCTGGCTTACCATCGCATCGCTCCTAAAGTAGGCAGCCAGGTCGCCGTTAGTCTGGATCAGGGTTGGTGCATGGAGCCCGATCAATGAGTGTACATATTAATGTTCTCAGTGGGTTAGGCGACAAGGGGCCCGCCGCAGTAGTAGTGGAAACCCAGTGTAAGCGTCTGCTGCTGGATGCAGGCGGTGCTCTGCACCCCGGCGACCCAATCACCTGGGCGAACGATTTGGATGTGGATGCCGTCTTGATTAGCCACGACCATATTGATCATATTGGTGGTGTCACGCAGTTGCCCGCTGATCTACCGCTTTACTGCACGCCACTGGTGGCCAAGGCACTGCCAAAGAACAGGCAGTGGCGGCCCTTGCCAGAGCGCGGCACCATAGAGGTGGAAGGTATCACCGTCACCACCGGCCAGGCGGGGCACTCCCTGGGGGGCGTTTGGCTGCATTTAGCGGTGGCAGAAGGTGTTTTTTACAGCGGCGATGCCTGTTTCGAATCAAGGCTCTTTCCCTTCGACACACCACCACCCGCCGGGATTGCCTTGTTGGATGCCTCGTACGGTGTTTACGACCAATCACAGCAAGGGTGTATTCACGCTATTAGCGAACACTTAATGCAGCCCCTCGTATTTCCCGTGCCCGCCACCGGGCGCGCATTGGAGATGGCATTATGGCTAACAGAAGAGGCTAAAGCGCGGGGGCTAACGCTAGCGATAGATGCCGTCATTCGCGCTAATCTGGCCGCCCTGCAGGCCCTACCTGACACGCTGCGCCGCCCCGGCACTAAGGCAGCGATTGCTAGCGTTCTTGCACGCCCGGATGATACCAACGCGGCGCTAATGCTGGTCAGTGATCGCGACGACGCCCCCGCCCAGTGGCCCGATCATCGGTTGCTGCATACTGGCTACTTAACCCCCCGAGCGCTGTGCCCAGCTGGCCGCAGGCGACGTGCTTTGGCAGCGCTGGAACGTTCACCTACGCGCCTCGCATTTGATGGCACTTGCCGATCAGTTGGGCGCCTCTCACGTAGTGCCCCTATTTACTCACCTCACTGATCAACCGTTGAGCAAGTGGCGCAAGCTACTAGGCAAACGTCTCTGCACCACGCCTCATTTCAGCACCGATGCTCGTTCTACCACCTTTTCCACTTTAGGGAGTTTTGCATGTCCGCAGTAATTGTTGATGTCGACGGCACCTTGGCCGAGTTCCACCCTCACCATGTCAGCGAGTGGGTGTTGGGTAGTCAAAAACAGTGGGACCCCTTCTTCGCCCATATGGCCGAAGCACCGGTGATTGAAGCGGTCGCCAAGCTGGTCAAAATCCTTAAGGCCCAAGGCCAACAGATCGTCATTTGCAGCGGTCGCCCAGACAGCCATCGCGATCATACCCAGCGCTGGTTAGAGCGACATACCATTCCTTTTGATGCTATGTATCTACGCCCGGAAGGCGATGACCATGTGGATGATGAAACGGTGAAAGCGGCGCTGTTATCGCGCATGCGCAGCGATGGTTTTGCACCCTGGCTAGTATTGGATGATAGAGATGCGGTGGTTGCTCAATGGCGTGCCCTGGGGCTTACCTGCTTGCAGTGCGCGCCGGGTGATTTTTAATTAAGCAGCGGTCAGTCGATAGGAAGACAGGCGATTGAGATGACATCATTGCGGTAATTATCCTGGCGTTTGAACTCTCGATAGCCTATTGATGCGACCATCGCACATAAGTAGCTGTTGCCCTCGTACTCGAGCCGTTGGAACAAGCGCTGGCCATCTCGTAACGCCAGCACCTCCTCATAGCAGCCATCTAGCAGTAAAGGCAAGGAGATGCCGGGCACCGTAGCAGAGATCACCAGACCTTCAGCATCGATGAACAGCGCAAAAGGAGGCAGTGATTCCGCACTTCTGACGGGAAGGTTATCCGCCAGTATCTGCTGAAACTCTGGCGTCGCATCAAACACGGTGGCAATACCGCCGACAATCGTATGGCTGTTAAAGTCGATCACGGGGGCGCAGTAAAGATAAGTGGGTTGATTGGCGTACAGTTCACTCTCAGCAAACGCTGAAACCACATACCCCTGTTCAGAGGAGATGGTTAAGCACGCTGCCAAAGGCAGTGACTCAGGCACCCGGGTGCCAACAATATCTGAGGATGCCTGATCAGAAACCGCAACGATAATGCCCTCTCGATCAAACACTAAAATCTTGGTGTAAACGGTGTAAAGGCGGTTAATAGAGCGGATAACCGCAGATATTTCTCTGCGCGCCTGCTCACTGCCATCAGCCGCCGCACTTAACTGCCTACGAATACGCTCATCCAGCGCCCACCAGCGGACATCATTGGCCCGCTCATACAGGTTGCGATCCAAAATACTGACCATGCTAAAGGCGCGCATGGAGGCATCTGCAATGGCTGTCTGGCTCATTCCTTCGCTTAAGGTTGAGATAGAGACGCCGAATAGCCGTTCCGTCAAATTGCCAATCTCACGAATCTGGTGCAGCACCGGCACTAACTCAACTGCCTTGTGGCGCACAGAGATGATATGACCATTGATCACCGCAAGATTAAGCTGCTGCGCAATGATGGATGCCTGCTGGCGGATGTCGCTGAGCTGCCCTTTCACTAAATCAGTGGCTACCGATGATGCGCTCGTTTCGTGCGACTGCGGCTTGGCACTTCCCACTAGCTCCGTCAGTGCGATACAGCGCCAGCCTAGCCCCGCGTACCCTTGATAGGGGGTGCCTGAGATTTGCCGACATGCATAGGCTTTACCTTCGAGCATAAGGACTTCAACGCATGCGACGCCCACCTGCTGCATCGACTCACCCAGCCTTAGCTGGGGTAAGCTAGATGCGACTACGCGGCCATCTTTGTCTAGCAAGGCAAGTTCATATTGGCTGTCAGCCACCTCTTCGAAAATGCCCTGCATCTCTTCATCAAGGTTAAAGCTCAAGGCGAGATAGCCCAGGCATGCCGACGGCGTTGTTTCCGGTTGATAAATAGGCGCAACAAACAACAGCGCCCGATGCCTCTGGGGCATTAAAGGGGTGGCTGCAAAGTATTCAAGGTAATCGGCATGCCCTAGAGAAAGAGATTGAGAAAGGGATGCAGATAGCGCGTCATCACGAGGAACATCAGCATCTGCACATTTTAGGCGGGTACGCAGGTTGCCCTCTGCATCCAGCAGCATTACATCGTCATAAACGGAGTATTTAGCAACATAGCGCTGCAAATGCTGGTTAATAGTTACCGCACTGGTCTCGTCGCCACTCTCCATGTAGGCACGAAGGAGATTGTCGGTCGCAAGAAAACCAATATCGGCAGATCGCTCGAAGAGGTTACGCACCAGCATATCAACCGCAATCGCCGCTCTGCCCCCCCAATACCATCTCATATTCGCGGGCGTACTCCTCCGTCAATGCGGTGGCAAGCTGAACCCGTAAAAGACGAAAACGATCCTGGACTTCCGATACACGATCCAACACTCCGTTAGCCCCACTGCGACTTGCGACCTTTCCTACCAAGGCAATGATGGCTAACCAGTTATCCAAATGGGACAGCTGACTATCATAGTGTTTAACGTATGCGGGCGGCTCCAACAATTGCGCAGAGTGCTCTCGGGTAGAGGTACCCAGTGACCTTGCGGAGGAAGAGGAAGAGCTAACTCGGCTGGACAAGCCCGGAGATAAAGAGAGGGTAGTCATAGTGCCACCTTGCTATCAAAGCGTCTGCCAAGACGTTAAATCCAGCCTAGTGACTTACTATAACCTTTCGTCCATGAATTCAGGCACTAAGTAATTAAGTGCTAGATATTGAAGCACTAAATATCTAGCACTATATATTAAAATACCAAATACTCTATTACCCAGCGTTTTATTACTAGCTGTTATTGAAAAGAGTATCGACCCGGCGGTCAAACGCTTCATCAAAAAGTCTTCTGTGCCATTGCTCTTTGGCGTTGCCATACCAGCACTGCCACAGGGATCAGCGAAACAGGGATCAACAGTAGATTAAGCGTTGCCCAGCCCAAAGAACTCACCAGTGGCCCCGCCAATAATGCCGACATAGCGACGGTACCAAACAGTAAGAACTCATTGGCGGCCTGGGTGCGCGCTTTATCCTCCGGCCGGTAGCATTCGGTGAGCAGGCCGGTGGCAGGCAGAAAGGTGAAGTTCCAACCCAAGCCGAGCAAAATCAGCGCAACGTTAAACCCTGCTAAGCCAGCATCAAGCTGCGCCACCAGGGCGCTCGCTACCAGCAGCAGGCAGCCCATGACGATGATCCTTTTTGCGCCGAACCGCGCAGTTAAATGGCCGGTAAAAAAGGAGGGCAAGAACATCGCCACCACGTGCCACTGAATGGTCATTGAGACATGATTAAAGTGATGCCCAGCTCCTGACATCGCCAACGGCGTGGCGGTCATGGCTAGGTTCATCACGCCGTAGCCTACTGTTGCTGCGGTAACGGCAGCAATAAATGCGGGTTGGCTGAGTATTTTACTTAAAGGAAGGCCGACGCCCTCCCAGTGGGTGCGTGAAGCCGGGGGTAGTCGTGTCATCATTAATACTATCAGGGCCAATGCGTAGAGCGCGGCTAAACCAACAAAGCTGCCCAGAAACGGCACGTCGCCCAACTCACGACTCACTCTTGCTAACCAAGGTCCGGCAAACGCAGCCAATACCCCACCGCCCATTACCAAACCAATCGCCCGGTCACGCATCGGCGCGGCGGCGGCCTCCACAGCGGCAAAGCGATACAGTTGACCAAAACCAATGCCGATACCGATCAGCCACGTGGCTAACAGGAATAACCCAAATCGCTCACTCATCAAAGCCTGAACCGCCACCAATGCCCCTACCAATCCAACGATATTGCCCAGCATAAAACCACGTTTACGACCCAGCTTGGCCATGATGAGCGAGGCGGGAATCGTGGCGCACATCAGCCCCAACCACTGCGTGGCAACAGGTGCAGTAGACCAAGACGCACTGGGTGCTAAAGAAGCGCCTATTAGCGGTGAAACGGCAATCAGCAGGACATTACCAGTGACCAGCAGCGCTTGGCAGAGTGATAACAAAGTGACGGTTAACGGCATGAGAAGCTCTCCTGAAGGGAATCGGCGTGGGAGGAAGCAAAGCGCTGACGATAAACCGAGGGCGACAAGCCGTAATAGCGCTGAAACTGGCGACGCAACTGCTCCGCGCTACCTAGCCCCCAGCGTTGTGCCAGTCGCTCAAGAGATAGCTGTTCGCGCTCGTTGAGCAGCGCCAACCGCGCTTGCTCCAGGCGCAGTTGGGTCAGGTACGCCCCAGGTGAAACCTGCAAATGACGCCTAAACAGACGCGTTAGATGCCGCGGTGTCACCGCCATCACATCAGCCATCCGCTCAAGGGAGTGATCGGAAGCGGGATCCGCGTGAAGCTGATCGAGTAGCCGCCGTAGCGGGCCGGCATCCTGCTGGTGGCGCAGTGCTTCGCTAAACTGGGACTGGCCACCGGGGCGGTGTAGAAACACCACCAGCTCACGGGCCACTCGCCCGGCTAACGCCGCGCCGTGATCCGCCTCCACTAAAGAGAGTGCTAAATCAACCCCTGCGGTTACCCCAGCGCTGGTGTAGCGGGCATTGCTTTCGATATACAGCGCATCGGGCTCGACGCTTAGCGCGGGGTACTCATCAGCTAATTGCTGAGCATGACGCCAATGAGTGGTCACACGACAACCATCCAGCAGCCCTGCCGCGGCTAACAAAAATGCCCCGGAGCAGATAGACCCAAGGCGTCTCACTTGAGGGGCAACCGCGCACAGCGCTTCTTTCACAGCGGCTATTTCACGCTGCTGGATAACGCCACTGCCCCCCGCCACCAAGAGCGTATCCAGCGGCAGTAAACGATTAAGTTGGTGGTAGCTATGGGTGGCGTGAACCGCTAAACCGCCGTTGGTAGCCACTGGGCCAACGGCATCGGCCACCAGCGTCAACTGGTAGAGGGGTTGAGGGCTTAACGCATTGGCACTGGCAAACACTTGCCAGGGGCCGCTGACGTCCAGTAGTTGGCAGTCGGGGTAGGCAAATAGAACAATATGGCGAGTCACTGTCTCTCTCCACAAAGAGGTATCGAAGCATTAGAGAGAGTGTCAGCGCTGCGCCCAATGTCGGCAAGGACCATTACCCCACCGATACAGACATCTTAATAAACCTACCGACTTAAAATCGTCATCAGCCCGTCCTTTCTAACGGCGACTCCATCCTGCGTACGCTGGAAACGAAGTCGCTAAAGCGCTCGCCCTGAATCAGTACATGGTCGCTAAGCGCTTGCTGTGCAGCCAAGGGATCACCTTTTTCAATCGCTTCAACGATGGCTTGGTGCTCGCTGAGGGAATTATTTACCCGTTGGCGCACCTGCAGCTGTAAACGGCGGTAGGGCTTTAAGCGCTGCTTGAGTTGACGCGCTTCGCTGGCCAAAAAAGCATTGTGGCTAGCGGTGTAGATACAGTCGTGAAAGCCTTCGTTTTCGTAGTAATACTCATCGCTATCACCGGCCAGGGCGGCGGCTTCACAGCGCTGGTGTGCTTCACGTAACGCAGCCAGCTCCTCCTCAGTGATTCGGCGAGCCGCTAAACGGCCGCACATGCCTTCAAGCTCGGCCATCACCTCGAACATCTCGATCAACTGATCAATACCCACCTTGGCCACGAAGGTGCCCTTCTTCGGCGAAACGGTAACCAAGCCGCTAGCGACCAGTTGCTGAAAAGCTTCACGGACGGGCGTTCGCGAGACCTGAAACTCACGGCCCAACGCCTCGGGATCCAGGCGTTCTCCGGGTAAACGGCGGCCATTAATGATGTCATCCTCAAGAGAATCCCTTAATCGCTGAGCGTTGGATCGCTTAGTGCCCGTCATTTTTACCTCCTTGGATCGCGACTCATCGTAGCCGTTTTAATACTGTCATATAGTTGACATTAGCATACGTAGCGCCTATTGATATATATATCAGCTCGACTGATAAACATATAAAGCTCATCCAAACACACAACAACAACTGTTGGAGACGCCACATGCAACGCTATTTACTTTCAACTGCTGCCGCCCTTGGTCTCGCCATTACGGCTTCCCACGCTTCTGCCGATACCGTATTACGCGCGTCGCACCAGTTCCCCGGTGGCCAAGGGGACGTGCGCGATGAAATGGTTCAAATGATGGCTCGCGAAGTCGCTGATGCAGATGTCGGGCTTACCATTGAAGTCTACCCCGGCCAATCGCTCTTCAAGGCCCGCGAACAGTGGGGCGCATTGGCGCGTGGCCGCCTGGACATCACCTCACTCCCTCTGGATTACGCCAGCGGGCGGCACCCTGAGTTCTCAGCCACGCTGATGCCCGGCCTAGTGCGTAATCAGGCACATGCCCAGCGACTCAATGATTCTGAATATATGGAGATGATCAAAGACGTTATTCAGGAAGGCGGTGGCCGCGTATTGGCCGATGCTTGGCTCTCGGGTGGTTTTGCCTCCAGCGAACGTTGCATCACCTCTCCTGAGACCGTCGAAGGTCAGAACCTGCGCGCCGCTGGCCCCGCATTTGAAGAGATGCTCGAAGCGGCCGGTGCCTCTATCGCCTCGATGCCCTCTTCCGAGGTTTATACCGCCATGCAAACCGGCGTACTGGACGCTGCCAATACCTCCTCGATGTCGTTTATCTCTTTCCGCCTTTACGAGCAGGTCGAGTGCTTGACCGAGCCGGGTGACTTCGCGCTGTGGTTTATGTACGAGCCGATTCTGATTTCTGAGCAGGTGTGGCAAGGGTTAAATGAAGAGCAGCAGGCGGCGCTGATGGAAGCGGGTGAAGCCGCTGAAGCGTTTTTTGCTGAAGAAGCTGCCGCTATTGATCAAGAGATGGTCGATCTTTACGAAGAGAATGGCGTCGAGGTCGTGAGCATGAGCGAAGAGGACTATAACGCCTGGCTTGAGATTGCCCGTGAGACCTCCTACAAAAACTTTGCCGAGAACGTTCCCAACGGACAAGCCATCATCGATGCGGCACTGGCCGTCGAATAAGCAACCCATAATCGCCTAACGGCGCGGCCATTCCACTCGGAATGGCCGCTTTCTACTGATGCTTGCTTAGCTTGGCGAAATAACCAGCTTGTCGAGGGAATTATGGCACCTGCAACGACTCACAATGCCCTTGCGCGAGGGGGCATCATTGGCGGCTACATTCGCGTCATGGATAAGCTTTCGCGGCTTTCCGCCTATTTGGCCTGCGCCATGTTTATTGCAGGCGTATTGGTCATCTGCCAGATGGTCTTTATTCGCTACCTGCTGGGCATGAGCACCAGTTGGCAGACTGAATTCACCATCTTCTCCGTCACGGGAGCAATGCTGATGGGCAGTCCCTACGTGTTAATGACCGGCGGCCATGTCGCCATTACGATCGTTCCCGATGCGCTAGGCGGCATGACACGCACCATCATGCGTTTGATCGCATCGCTGTTTGGGTTAGGTTTTTGTGCTGCGTTGGCGTATGCCAGCTGGATTTACGTCTTCGAGGCGCTGCATGGCGAGTGGACCACCGGCTCGGTATGGAACCCTCCGCTGTGGCCAGCGCTATTGCCCATGGCCGTGGGCGCGACCCTTCTTTCGCTGCAGTATGTGGCTGAAATATTGCGTGGGGAGGGCTGAGCATGGATCCCATTACGTTAGGCATCATTGTCGCCATCGCGCTGATTGCTCTCATGGCTATCGGCACCCCTATCGCGTTTGCATTGGGCGGTGTGTCACTGCTGGCGCTGCTCTATGATCGTGGCCTTTCCGAACTTACCTACTTTGGGGAAACGTTTTTTGACCGCATTGCGGAGTTTGGCTTTGTCGCCATCCCAATGTTTATTTTGATGGGCGCGGCGGTAGCTTCCTCTCCTACCGGACGCGACCTTTACCGCTCGCTAGATCTATGGATGGGTAAACTGCCCGGTGGCTTGGCGGTTTCCAATATCGGTGCTTGCTCCATTTTTGCTGCGCTCTCGGGTTCATCGCCTGCCACCTGTGCGGCGATCGGCAAAATGGGCATTCCTGAAATGCGCAAGCGCGGTTATCCCGATGGCGTTGCTGCGGGTTGTATCGCAGCTGGTGGCACCCTGGGCATTCTGATCCCGCCGTCGGTCACCATGATCATCTACGGCATTTCCACCGAAACCTCCATTGGCCGACTGTTTATTGCCGGGGTGGTGCCAGGCTTTATGCTCGCGGGTCTGTTTATGATATGGACCATGATCGCCTGCAAAATGGCCGGTGGTTACAGCAATCCAATGGAAGAATCTTTCGAACGGCTAAAAAGCAATGTTAAGCAGAATGTTGATACCAACCTAAAAGCCTTAGTGCGCGTGCTGCCCTTCTTAGGGGTGGTTGCGGGTATTCTTTTTGCCTTGTATGGCGGGGTCGCCACCCCTTCAGAAGCGGCGGGCGTAGGGGCATTTCTCTGCCTAGCGCTGGCCATTCTTATCTACCGCATGTGGCAGTTAGGCCCGATCAAACTGATCATGCGCGACTCACTTCGCGAAAGCGTGATGATCATGCTGGTGATCGCCACCGCCGAAGTGTTCGCCTATGCGCTCTCCTCCATGTTCATCACCCAAACGGTCGCAGCCGCGATTGCTGGCCTGGAGATTAACCGCTGGGCACTGATGGGGGTGATTAACCTCTTCCTGCTTGTCGCAGGCTTCTTCCTGCCGCCAGTGGCGGTGATCGTCATGACCGCGCCCATTCTGCTGCCCATTATCCTGGCCGCCAACTTCGATCCTTACTGGTTTGCCGTTATTTTAACGATCAATCTAGAGATCGGCCTGATCACCCCTCCGGTGGGGCTCAACCTGTTCATTATCAAAGGCATCGCGCCGGATATCTCGCTGCGTGACATTTTGATGGGAAGCTTGCCCTACGCGCTGTGCATGGTGCTGGGTATCTTGCTGCTGTGTCTCTTCCCGGGCATCGCGCTTTGGCTACCTAACTTGATCATGGGGTAAGGAGTTCGATCATGAATATGATGTTTTTGCAGGAGCTGTTCAACAACATCACCCAGCGTGATGCTTTGTTGCGCCGGCGCCATCCCGAGACAGTGACGCCAGACCATCAGCAGTTGGTCAAGGCCTGCCACAAGCTGCTGGAAAGCGATGGTGAAGCCTCCAGCATCGCGCTGGCAAGCCGTGCTCTGGCCATTTATCAGCGCCTATCGGCGGATGAAAAAAGCAGCTTTTTTACCCGCCTAACGGCTGACTTTGCGGCCGAACCCGGCCCCATTGATGCAGCCTACCTGGCCTACCAAGAGGTTCGCGACAACCAATCGCTACAGCGCCTGTTTGAAGCCTGCGAGCCCCGGCGCCAGGAGCTTTTCCGGCGTTTAAACCTGGCCAGCGACGGTACCTATGAGCTAGTTAAAATGCGTGAGGATCTGCTGGCGTTGCTGCGCGAACAGCCAGAGCTGGCGGCCATCGACGACGACTTTGCTCACCTGTTCGGATCCTGGTTCAACCGCGGCTTTTTGATGCTCAAGCGCATTGACTGGAACACGCCTGCGTCGATTCTAGAGAAGATTATCCGCTACGAAGCGGTACACGAAATTCAGGATTGGGACGATCTCCGTCGGCGGCTGGATGCTCGTGATCGGCGCTGCTTCGCCTTCTTCCACCCGGCGATTGGCGACGAGCCGCTAATCTTTGTGGAAGTGGCCCTCCACAAGGGTTTGCCTAGCCGTATTCAGCCCATCCTCTCCGGCGAAAGCAGCTATAGCAAAAAAGGGATCGACGACCCCGAAGATGCCGATACCGCAGCGTTCTTCGGCATTAGCAACTGTCAGACCGGGCTACGCGGCATCTCCTTCGGTAACTTTTTGATCAAGCAGGTGGTGCAAGAGCTCTCTCAGGAGCTGCCGCAGTTGAAATACTTCGTCACCCTCTCGCCGGTGCCCGGCTTCGCCCAGTGGTTACAGGAGCAGCGTGAAGATGAGCAGCTTCCCGAATCGCTGCGTAAGTCACTCAAAGGGCTTGAAACACCGGGGTGGCATCAAGATAAAACCCGTGAAGAGCAGCTCAAAGCCGCCATTCGGCCGCTGGCTGCTCGCTACCTGATTGAAGAGAAAAACCGCCATGGTTTGCCGCTCAACCCGGTGGCTCGCTTTCACCTCGGCAACGGCGCCGAACTGCACCGCATTAACTGGCTGGGCGATATCTCCGATAAGGGCTTTAAACAGGGCGCAGGCCTGATGGTCAACTACCTCTACGTACTGGACGATATCGAGCGCAACCACGAAAACTATACCGCCAAGGCGACCGTTGCTTGCTCAAATGAGGTGCGCGACCTCGCTCGTCGCGCCCGCAAGCTGGCCAAGGGAGAGACTATAAAATGAGCCACAATCTATTTGAAACGTTTGCTGCCAAAATGGACGAGCGCGCTGACGCGGATTTCATTACCACCCGTGAAGGTCGCTGCTACAGCTACACCAATGCGCTGAATATAAGTGCCCAGCTCGCCGGAGCATTGACCGAGCTAGGCGTTAAGCAAGGCGACCGCGTTGCAGTGCAGGTGGATAAAAGCCCTGAAGCGATACTGCTCTATTTGGCCTGCCTACGCATCGGTGGCGTCTATTTGCCTCTCAATACCGGCTATACCGGCGATGAGATACGCTACTTCTTAAACGACGCAGAACCCGCACTGTTTGTTTGCCGCCCCAAATTGCTAGATGAGGCGCAGGCGCTTGCCGCTGAAACGGGCTGTCCTGCGGTGGCAACCCTAGGCAGCGCCGCCGACGGCAGCCTAATGGAAACCGCCCGAACGGCAGCGCCGCGGGAGGATATCGTGGCACTTGGCGAGCGCGATCTGGCCGCTATTCTTTACACATCCGGCACCACCGGGCGCTCGAAAGGCGCCATGCTGACCCACAAGAACCTCGCCTCAAACGCTGAAACCTTGGTCACAGCCTGGCACTTCAGCGCCGATGATCGGCTGATCCATGCGCTGCCGATCTTCCACACCCACGGTTTATTCGTTGCTTGCAACGTCACTCTGATGGCGGGTGCCAGCATGCTGTTCCTGCCGAAGTTTGACGCCGATGTGATCTTTGAAGAGTTGCCCCGAGGCACTGTGATGATGGGCGTGCCCACTTTTTATACACGGCTGGTTCAGGATGAGCGCCTAACGCCTGACGCTACCGCCAACATGCGGCTGTTCGTCTCCGGCTCTGCCCCGCTCACCGCCGAGACCCACGAGGCGTTTGAAGCCAAAACGGGCCATGCGATTCTTGAACGTTACGGTATGACCGAAACCAATATGAACCTCTCCAACCCCTATGAAGGTGCCCGCCGAGCAGGCACCGTGGGTATGCCGCTCCCCGGCGTGGAGATGCGCATTACCAATCGCGAAAGCGGCGATGAGGTGCCGCTGGGCGAGATTGGCATGCTGCAGATACGCGGCCCGAATGTGTTTATTGGCTACTGGCGGATGCCTGAAAAAAACCCGCGAGGAGCTGTTAGACGACGGCTTTTTCATTACCGGCGATCTCGCCATGGTCGACGAGCAGGGCTATGTGCATATTGTGGGCCGCGACAAAGACCTGGTGATTTCCGGCGGCTACAACGTCTATCCCAAAGAGGTGGAGCAGGTAATCGACGAGCTTGATCAAGTCGCTGAATCTGCGGTCATCGGCCTGCCGCATCCCGACTTTGGTGAGGGGGTAACCGCCGTGGTGGTGCGCCAGCAAGGTGCCCTTGAAGAAAATCAGCTTAATGAAGATAAGGTGATCAGCCATCTAGACGGTCGGCTAGCCAAGTATAAGCAGCCCAAACGGGTGTTTTTTGTCGATGAACTACCCCGCAACACCATGGGCAAGGTGCAGAAAAATGAGCTGCGTAAGCAATTTAACGACACCTATCGCACGCCATAGCCTCCCTTCCTGACTGTATAAGCTTGCAACCCTTTTGCCCCGCCGCGTGCGGGGCTTTTACCAGCGCTTTACTGGGAAAAGGAACCATTTGCTCTACTAAGTGTTAAGGTGAAACTACTTAACGAACGATGGAGCAAATCACCTTGACTACGCCTACCGTCACGAGCGGCATTACTGCCAGCGAGTTATATAAGTTAGTCAGCCAACCAGCGCCCCAAACTGATGAACATGCGGCTATTGAGTGGCCCGAAGCGACCATTAGCTTAGATGAGACGAACCAGACGCTAATCTGGGAGCTCAACGACTATGGCAACTTGCCGATTACCCTCTCGCGCAGCGAAAATGAGTGGATCGCCATGGCACCCATTGTTGCCGTTGCCAGCGTCAAAAACAGCGCTGAATTAAACGAAGTGCTGTTACGCCAGGGCATCTCGTTACCGCTAGCTTCCGTGGGGATTGTCGAAATCGACGGGCACGACGTTTATGTGGCTTACGGCCAGTTGTTTGGCGACTCCAAGCTCGAGTCAATTTGCGCGGAGCTGCACGCCACCGCTGGCGCCGCTATGGAAGTTGCCGAACTGATTCAAACGCACTTCGCCTAACATTTACCCATTGTTCGTCTATTCTCTCAATCATCGTTATCCATTAGTGTCACCGCCACGGTGACGTATAAGTGAGATTACCTATGTTAAGCAAAATCATGACCGCCCTGCGCGGTAAAGCGAATGAATCCGGACAAGCCGTCGTGGATTCTCAAGCCCTGCGAATTTTAGACCAGGAGATTCGCGACTCAGAAAATCACCTTAGCCAGTCTAAAACCGAACTGACCCGCCTGATGGGCCAGCGCCAGTTGAACAGCAATAAAGCCGACACGCTGGAAAGCAAAATTGCCGAGCTTGAAAAAAGTGCTGAGGCCGCACTGGATAAAGGCGAGGAAGCACTGGCGGTGGAAGTGGCTGAGCGCATGGTAGCGTTACAGGATGACCTGGAAGCAGAGCGCGCGATTGTTAGCGAGTACGATGCCAGCATCGAAAAACTGCGCGGCGCCATTCGCGGCACCGACAACCAGCTTCGCCAGCTGAAGCAGCAGGTGAGCGTGGTGAAAGCCACAGAGTCGGCGCAAAAAGCCCAATCCGCCGTGGCATCTCGCCACTCAGGCCAGAATAGCGCCATGAGTAGCGCCATGGAGTCACTGGAGCGTATTAAAGAGCGCCAGCAGCTTAACTCGGCGCAGATGCACGCGGCCGACGAGATGGCCGCGGAAGAGAGCGGTAGCTCGCTGGAAGCACGCCTGAAATCAGCAGGTATCGGCGGTACCCAGCGCAAAGCCGACGATGTGTTAGCCCGCCTGAAAGCCAAGAAAAACGCTCCACAAGAGTAAGTTACTTCTTAAACAAGCTCATTAGCGAGGCAGGCCATGCTTAACAACCTGAAAGCACTTTTTCGCGCTACCACGCAGAAGCAGCCCGAGCAGACAACGGGCCGCCCGGTAGCTGCAGGCCTGCCCATGGGCATCAGCCAGGAACAGCTTGAAGGCTTGCGGCTGGATGGTCGCGTCAACATTAAGCTGATTGGCCTGCGCGCCCACGCCGATGCGCTGTTTAGCTGGGACGACGATGCCTACCATCACATTGCTGCCGTCGGGCATGTCGATCTAGGCCAGGGGGCGCACCTGGTGCGCTTCTATCTGGATAACGATGCGTGGCTGCAGGCGAACATCGAACATGGTCAGGTGCTTGAATATAAGCTGTTCGACTTTTACCGTGTTGCCCACCTTTCGGATGCCGAATTTGACGGTGTGATTAACGGTGAAGATAAGCAGCCCGACAGCATCGGCGCTCAAACCGTCGCGCTCACCTCCACCACCGAGGAACCACGCATCTGTACTTATCAGCGGCTGTGGGGAGATAGCGACAGCCTCTGGTCGCCACCGGTGGTTTTCGAAGAGCAAGTGATGACCACCGAGAGTATTGCTGCACGCCACGTTACCCATCACGCGATGCTTTATGAACGCACCATACAAGGCACTGAGCGCATGGAGTACCTGCTGATAAGCGCTGAAAATGATGGCGAAGGCAGCTTTATGGTGGTGCACAACGTTGGGGTGGATGTGGCCTCCGTCGATATCGACGCTATGTAATCTCTAACCGCCTATTTAATAAACGTTTTACCTACGACATAAGGAAACCGCCACCATGGTGAACTATCTCTACGGCTTGCCGTCATTTATCGCCTACTTAGTGACCGCGATAGTGCTGCTAGCTGCCTTTATGTACTGCTACAGCCGCATTACGCCACACCATGAGTGGACGTTGATTCGCGAAGGCAACGCGGCGGCCGCTTCGGCTTACGGCGGCTCAATTCTTGGTTTTACTATTCCGCTGTATAGCGCGATGGCACACTCGATTAACTTTATCGATTTTGTGCTTTGGGGTGTCGTTGCTTTTGTTGTTCAACTGGCTACGTTCTTTGGCGTTAAGCTGTTTCTGCGCAAACAGGGTGAAAGCCTCTCTCAGCATATTACGGAAGGCCATCAGGCCTACGGTATTTTAATGGCCAGCGTGGCTGTGGCAGTCGGCTTACTCAATGCCGCTTCGATGACTTGGTAACGACGACGTGGTAAAGGAGAGAGTCGGCATGTCTAAACAGGATCACACCCCCCATTTGCCCCGCCGCAAGCGCAGCGGGCGCTTAACCCTGGCGATGATGGGCGCCAGCGCCTTTGGTCTCACTGCCTGTGGCCAACCGCCCCAGGAAGAGCAAATCACCGAAATCGAGTTTGACGAGCCACGTAGCTTTGAAAGCGTTGAAGCCTGTGTCGCTGAGAATGTTTATACCCGTAGCGCCTGTGAAGATGCCTACGAAGCGTCCCTGGAAGCTGTGCCGCGCTATAGCACCCTGGAAGAGTGCGAAGCTGAAAATGGTGAAGGCGCGTGTACCGCGCCTACCGAAGAGCAGTCTCAAGCGGCGACGGGCAGCACCGGCGGCAGTTGGTTCATGCCCGCCATGATGGGTTATATGGTTGGCAGCATGATGTCGAACACCAACCGTGGCCGCTCCTTTGAGCGGGTTTACCAGGAGCCGGTGTACCGTAATCGTCAGAATCAGGGCAACTGGAATACGGCCACGAATCAGGCGACCCAGCGGGTAAGTCAGCGTAATGACGCCATGCGTAACTCGGTGGCGACCTCTCAACGTCGGGGCTTTGGCTCACGCTCCTCGGCAAGAGGCGGCTGGGGCTCTTAGCCGCCAGCAACCATCACCATGCTGCGAATCGATATCCCTGAACGGAAAGAGTGGAAAGCCCTGGCCCATGAGCTGGGCTTTCATTTTCATACCATCAACGGGGAGCCTTACTGGAAAGAGGACGCCTACTACCAGTTCTCCATGGAGCAGGTAGAGCAGGATATTGAAGCGCCGACCGAGGCGGTACATGAGATGTGCATGGAGCTGGTGGATAAAGTCTGCCACTCCAATGCATTAATGCAGCGTTTAGCACTCCCTGAACACATGTGGGACAGCATCCATAACTCCTGGAAATCAGGGCAACCGCACCTCTACGGGCGGATGGATTTTGCCTACTCTGGCGATGGCCCAGCGAAGCTGCTGGAACTCAATTACGACACGCCCACCTCACTTTACGAAGCGGGCTTTTTTCAGTGGGTGTGGCTTGAGCAGGCTATCGCGCAAGGTATCCTGCCGCGCCATGCGGATCAGTACAATTCGATCCAAGAGCACCTCCTCAATGCCATGGCCCACCTTGGCGATCGCATTGAAGCGCGCACGCTCTACTTCTCCTGCATCAAAGATAACGCCGAAGAGCGTGCTACCGTGCACTACTTGCAGGATGTGGCGGTGCAGGCAGGCCTCAAGGCGCCGTTTATCTATATGGAAGATATTGGCATCAATCCTGGCGCTGAACACTTTGTTGACTTGGACAACCAGCCCATCCAAGCCCTGTTCAAGCTCTACCCCTGGGAGGAGATGGCTGATGACGACTTCGGCGAGGTTATCCCGCAGCTAAACACCCACTGGTTTGAGCCGCCCTGGAAAGCGATTCTCTCCAACAAGGGTATTCTGCCCCTGCTATGGGAGCATTTTGAGGGCCACCCCAACTTATTACCGGCGTTTTTCGAAACGGCCAACAGTCCTCCGCTACCGGCAGGCTGGGTGCGCAAGCCGTTCTTCTCTCGGGAAGGCAGCAACATTGAGCTGATCACGCCAGCAGGTCAGCGCGAAGCCGTAGACGGCCCCTACACCGACAGCCCCTGGATTCGCCAGGCCTATCACCCCATGCCTCGCTTTGGTAACAACCACGCGTTAATTGGCAGTTGGGTCGTGGGCGACCGCGCTTGTGGCATGGGCATTCGCGAAGACGTTGGTCGGATCACCAAAGACTCCTCCTGCTTTGTGCCTCACGCTATTGTATAAACCGGCTGGCGTTAAAACGTCAGCCATAAGCAGCTAATCAAATCGCCTTCTGCTATGTCGCTATTAGGGGGTATCACGGCGAAGGCATCCGCGTTGATACACGATGACAGCACACCGGAGTTCTGATCTTCAAAGGCCGTCGCAGTTATGCCACGGGGCGTAAATTTCAGCGTCACACGCATATAGTGCTCGCGCGGGCCTGTGGATGTGGCAAAGCCAGCGTTGGCGGTAATACTCGGCAGCGTTTTAAGCGCAGGACAACCCAGCATCGCGCCCAACAAAGGGCGTAAAAATAGCCAAGCACCGACGAACCCCGAGACCGGATTACCCGGCAAGCCGACAAAACGCGCCTGGCTGCCATCACCGCTAGGCAAGCGGCCCAGCGCTAGCGGCTTGCCAGGGCGAATCGCCAGCTTCCACATATCGAGTTGGCCAATAGCTTCCAGTGCGGCTTTAACGTGATCCTCTTCGCCAACGCTTACGCCGCCGGTAGTCACTACTAAGTCAGTCTCATCAGCGGCCGCCGTTAGCAGTGCCACTGTGCGAGCATAGTCATCCGGTACGCTAACGGTACTTACCACCTCGGCACCAAAGTTCTCCAACAGACGTTTAAGCATTGGCCGATTGGAGTTGTAGAGCTGACCCGGCTTGAGCGGCGTGCCCGGATCGATGATCTCGTCACCGGTAGAAAGCAGCGCCACACGGGGCCGTCGACGCACACTGACCTGGGTAATGCCCTGGCCCGCCAAGTGGCCTAGTGCCGCCGCTTCGAGCCGCTCACCGGCCTCTAACAGTGCGCTGCCCTGGCGCACGTCACGCCCTCGGCGGCGTACATTATCACCCGTTGGAATATCGGCCGGTATCTGCGCACGTTCACCATCGCTCTCTACTCGCTCCTGCATCACCACGCAGTCGGCACCGGGAGGAATCTCACCGCCGGTAAAAATACGCGCGCAGCTACCGGGTGCAAGCACTTCAGCCAGCGTACCAGCCGCAATGCGTTGACTCACGGGCAGCCACTGTCCTGCATCGGCAGCGCGCAAGGCGTAGCCGTCCATCGCGCTGTTATCAAACGGCGGCACATCCAGCTGCGCTGTCACTGCCTCGGCTAGCACACGTCCACCGGCGACTTCCAGTGAAACGCTCTCGGCACTTAGCGCGCTGACGTCTGCCAGTAACGCCTCAAGTGCGGCTGAAATCGGCTGTAAATCAGCCATGTTGCCCCCGGCCTGGGATAACCAGGTTGGCGAAGTTGCAGGGTTTGTGACGGCTATCCAACTGCTCAGCCAAAATGCCGTCCCAGCCTGTGCGGCAGGCGCCCGTTGAGCCCGGCAGGCAGAAAACTACCGTGGCATTGGCTAAGCCGCCGAGGCAACGGCTTTGTATAGTAGAGCTGCCGATCTCATCACCGCTTAGCTGGCGAAAGCGCTCACCAAAGCCTTCGATACGCTTATCCAGCAGCACAGAGATAGCTTCAGGCGTAGAGTCGCGGCCGGTAAAGCCGGTGCCGCCGGTGGTGATCACCACCTGCACGGCTGAGTCGGCTATCCAGTTCGCTACTACCGCACGAATGCGATAAACGTCATCAGGTACAATGCGCTTTTCAGCCAGCGTGTGGCCCGCCTTGGACAAGCGCTCCACAAGGGCTTGGCCACTGCGATCCGTCTCTTCATTACGCGTGTCAGAGACCGTCAGTACGGCTATGTTGAGAGGCACCATTGGCTCGCTCATTGACGTCACCCCTGTTTGGCTGCTTTCTTCTTCGCGTGGTGTGCTTCCCAAGTCGCCATTTGCTCTGGCGTGGCTTCCGGTTGATAAAGCTCTTTCCACTCGCTATAAGGCATGCCGTAAACATACTCACGGGCCTCATCGTAGTTGAGGCTTTCATCCCGTGCTTCAGCGGCGCTCACCAGCCACTTGGATAAGCAGTTGCGGCAAAAGTCCGCCAGGATCATTAGATCGATATTCTGGACATCCTTGTTATCGTCCAGATGTTGAAGCAAGCGACGAAATGCGGCGGCTTCCAGCTCAGTGCGCGTAGCTGGGTCTAACTCATCAAATGCTGACATAACCGTTGCTCTCCTAAAATGACGTTTGGCTATTTAAGAACTTAAGGTGAAGCATAACAAAAGACACCGCCAAAAGGCGGTGTCTTCGATACCATCAAGCACGTATCAACTGGTTCGCGTCGCTGATGGTTCGCTGCTACCGCCAGATGATTTTCGAGCCGCCACCTCTTCCTCCGATAGCGTTTGGTCTTTGACCTCGTCGTACCATAGGTTGTGGTGCTCTTTGGCCCAGGTTTCATCCACGTAACCCGTGGTCATACCCTCTAGCGCGCCTTCAGTACCCAGCGTGCCGATATAGATATGCCCTAAGGAGATGGCGGTGAGTCCCAGCGCACCCACGGCGTGAATAATGTTGGCCCACTGCATGGTGTCACGGCTCTGGTTGAAGTTGGGGAAGTCGAGCACAAAGCCACTGGCGATAACAAGAATACCGACCGTCGCCAATATCCAGTACCAGGCCTTCTCCCCGCCGTTGGCAAAGCCCGCGTCGACATGTTTTTTACCGATCATGCCGCCGCCCTTCTTAAACCACACCCAGTCATGCTTTTTAGGAATGTTTTCTTTGATCAAGCTGACAAGCAGTATCACCAACAGAATGCCGAATATCGGGCCCAGATAGTTGTGTAGCACTTTCGTGGCCGCAATCATCCATGCCCAAATCCCATCGCCAAATAGCGGGCGGAACACGAACTTGCCGAACAGCAGCGTCATCCCGGTCAGCGCCAGAATGATAAACAGCGTCGCGACCGTCCAGTGCAGTGCGCGTTTCATTAGCGTCCAGCGCAATAGCAGGCGACCCGTGCGCGGCGCTTCAAGCTCTTTACGTCCTACAATGAAGTAGAACAGAGCAATCAGCGCCGCCATGCCAAATACCGCGATCAATCCAAACGGTGATACCCAACGGTTACGAATCTCCCGCCAGGTTTCACCACTTGAATTGATCAGGCTGTAGTTGCTATCAAAGCGCGAGTCGCGGTAATTAGGCCCAGTTTCTCCACTACGCACCTGGCGCCACTGCTCGGCGGTGATACCAGGAGCAGCGGTGGTCATTTCGCGGTCAGGATCCGCTTGGGCCACCGCCACTTGCGTGAAGCCGAGGCTTAGCACCAACGCAAGCGCTACCAACATAAAACGCCAAATGCCCAGGGCGAGCCCTTTACCTGAGCGCGGCACCCCACCGGGTGCCTGTGCAGTCAACAGGTTCATGACACGCCTCCTTACCCTTTATGGGCAGCATCATAGGCTAGGTTGTCGGCACTGGCCTGGGGGTTATTGGACCAGGCACCATCTTTATGGCCGCGGTGTACGACCCGCTGACGGAAGATGTCGGCAACGTCTTGTGCATCACCGGCCAGTAGCGCTTTGGTAGAGCACATTTCGGCACATAACGGCAGCTTGCCTTCGGCAATGCGGTTAGAACCGTACTTCTCGTACTCCTCTTCTTTGCTTTCGGCAGGGCCGCCCGCGCAGAAGGTACATTTGTCCATTTTGCCGCGCTCGCCAAAGGCATCCTGCTGGGGAAACTGCGGAGCGCCAAACGGGCAGGCGTAGAGGCAGTAGCCACAGCCGATGCAGAGGTCTTTATCATGCAGCACGATGCCGTCATCGGTCTTGTAGAAGCAGTCAGTCGGGCAAACGGCCATGCAGGGCGCATCGTCACAATGCATACAAGCGACAGAAATGGACATTTCATTCGCTTCGCCATCATTCAGTGTCACTACGCGGCGACGCTGGATGCCCCACTCGACGTCGTTGGCATTTTTACAGGCAGTGACGCAGCCATTGCATTCAATGCAGCGTTCGGCGTCACACATAAATTTCATTTGAGCCATGGTGTTCTCCTCATGCCGGTGCGGGATGGCTCCCGCACCGTCGTCATGCTGTCAGGTCTGGGCTTAAGCGCGCTCAATGCGGCAAATGGTGCACTTGGTCTCTTGCATCAGTGTCACCGGGTCATAGCCGTAAGTGGTGGCGGTGTTAGCCGCCTCACCGATGACGTAGGGAACTGTCCCCTCCGGATAACGGTCGTGCAAGCTTTCGCCCTGGAACATGCCGCCAAAGTGGAATGGCATGAACGCGACGTTACGGTCGACGCGAGGCGTGACCAGCGCTTTAACTTTCACGCGGCCCCCTTCAGCGCCTTCAACCCAGACATCGTCGCCATCTTTGATGCTGAGATCGTTGGCATCTGCCGGGTTGATCTCGACAAACATCTCCTGCTGAAGCTCGGCAAGCCATGACATGGAGCGCGTCTCTTCACCACCACCTTCATACTCAACCAGTCGCCCAGAGGTGAGAATCATCGGGTAATCCCCGGTGTTGTCACGATCCTGGATGGTTTTGTACATGGTCGGTAGACGCATGATGGAGTCGAAGTCGTCCCACGTGGGGAAGCGTTCAACCAGATCACGACGTGTGGTGTAAAGCGGCTCGCGGTGCTTCGGCACTTGGTCAGGGAAGGTCCACACCACGGCGCGTGCCTTGGCATTACCGTATGGAGCACAGCCATGTTCGATAACCACACGCTGAATACCGCCGGAGAAGTCGGTTTTCCAGTTTTTGCCTTCAGCGGCCACTTTCTCTTCAGCCGTAAGGTCGTCCCACCAGCCGAGGTCTTTAAGCAGTTGGTCGTTGAACTCAGGATAGCCGTCGTCGATATCGCCGCCGACAGGAGCAGAGCCTTCCGCCAGCAGGTTGACACCATCACGCTCAATACCAAAGCGCGCACGGAAGCCCATACCACCTTCCATCACCGGAATACTGGTGTCGTAAAGGTTGGGCGAGCCTGGGTGTCCAAATTCTGGGGTACCCCAGCATGGCCACGGCAAGCCGTAGTAATCCCCGTCCGCCGGGCCACCCTCGGCACGCAGGTTCTCGAAGCTGAAGGTGTGCCAGTTTTGCTGGTGCGCTTTAAGACGCTCAGGGCTTTGTCCGGTGTAACCTACCGTCCACATACCGCTGTTGATTTCGCGCAGAATATCGTCAATCAACGGCTCATCACCGTTCATCTGATAGTTTTTTACCAGCTCATTACCAATCCCCAGTTTGCGGGCAAACAGGTACATGATTTCGTGGTCTGGCTTGGACTCAAATAGCGGTTCAATGACGCGGTCACGCCATTGGATCGAGCGATTCGTCGCCGTCACACTCCCGGTCGTTTCGAACTGGGTGGCCGCCGGCAGTAGATAAACGCCGTCGCTACGGTCGTGCATAACGGCCGCAACGGTGGGATAAGGGTCAACAATGACCATCATCTCAAGTTTCTGCATCGCCTTTTGCATTTCAACGCCGCGGGTCTGGGAGTTAACCGCGTGCCCCCAGTAGAACATCGCTTTCAGCGCAGTACGCTGGGAGATATTCTCGTCGTCTTCCAATACGCCATCGACCCAGCGCGACACCGTGATACCGCTGGTGTACATGGGCTGACCATCGGCGTATTCGGTATCGTCAAAGCGGCCTTTGATCCACTCATAGTCGAGATCCCACACCTGCGCCCAGTGCTGCCAGGCACCTTCCGCCAAGCCGTAGTAGCCCGGCAGCGAATCAGAACCCAGCCCCAGGTCGGTGGCGCCCTGCACGTTATCGTGGCCACGCAGGATGTTAGCGCCGCCACCAGATTTGCCGATGTTACCCAGCGCCAGCTCAAGGATGCAGTAAGCACGGGTATTGTTGTTGCCAGTGGTGTGCTGGGTACCGCCCATACACCACACAACGCAACCAGGGCGGTTGTCGGAGAGGCGCTTGGCGACATCGAACATGTCGGCTTCGGACACGCCAGTCACTTCTTCTACGACACTGGGCGGGAAGTTGGCGACTTCTGCGCGCACTTCATCCATACCGTAAACGCGCTGATTAATGTACTCGTTATCTTCCCAGCCGTTTTCAAAGATATGCCACAACAGGCCCCAAATATAGGCAACGTCCGAACCCGGCCGCAGGCGCACGTATTTGTTGGCCTTGGCAGCCGTACGGGTAAAGCGCGGGTCTGCGACGATGATGTCGCAATTATTGCGCTCTTTAGCGATTAGGATGTGCTGCATCGCCACCGGGTGGGCTTCACTGGGGTTAGAGCCAATGAACAGAATCGCCTTGCTGTTATGCATGTCATTGAGCGAGTTGGTCATCGCTCCATAACCCCAGGTATTCGCTACGCCCGCCACGGTGGTGGAGTGGCAAATACGCGCCTGGTGATCGGTGTTGTTGGTGCCCCACAGCGAGGCGAGCTTGCGCATCAGATACGCCTGCTCGTTGTTGAACTTGGCCGAACCCAGCCAGTAAACGCTATCCGGGCCGTGCTCTTCGCGTAGTTCAAGCAGCTTGTCGCCAATCTCGTTAATGGCGTCGTCCCAGCTCATGCGCTCCCACTCGCCGGCCACCAGCTTCATCGGATACTTAAGACGTCGCGTGGAGTGACCGTGCTGGCGCAATGAAGCGCCTTTCGCGCAGTGTGCGCCGCGGTTGATGGGGTGATCAAACGCCGGCTCTTGCTTGGTCCAAATACCCTCTTGAACTTCGGCATAAACGCCACAACCTACTGAACAGTGAGAGCAGATAGTGCGTTTGGTTTCGACCGGCGAGTCCAGCACGGGTGTTTTGTCCGCTGCTTCCGAGCGCTTCATCATCGGCGCGCCCATGAAACCAACAGCGGCTACACCGCCGGTGGCGGCACCACTGCGCTTGAGGAATTGGCGGCGGGAAATACCCAGCCCGGAGGCCTTGGGGGTGTCTGTTTTGCGAGTTAAGCGCATGGCAAATCTCCTGGCATTCCGCCGTCAGTCACGCAGCGAGGCGTAGTAAGCACGGACGTGGTCGGTCTCACGGTAGTTAACCGTTTGTTTTCGTTTTTTGCCGGGGCAGTGTCAGCCTGTACCAAAGTGACATGACCTACTGCCGCGGCAGCGCCAGCAGCGGCGGTTCCCAACCCTACGGTTTTCATAAACCGGCGGCGCTCAGAATTGTGTGACTGGTGCATGGGTTTCTCCTCTTGCATGCTTTTTTTATGCTGGGCCATGGGCCTTTTATATCCGGTTAATGCTCAACAATACGAACCGGTGTGTGGCCCACATCTATGCTTAAGCGAGCCTCCTCACTCTCCATAAAAGCGCTACCCAACTGCCCCAGCGCTGCATAGAAAGCGGTGTCTACCTGCCCCAGATCGGCAAAACAGCTGGCCGCCCAAGGCGCTAAATGTTGGCTAAAGAAATAGGCCTGTTCGTGACTGGCTGAGTCAATCAGCATCGCCATGACTTCACATAGAGCAGCCAAGTGATCTTCCGGATCATGGGTATGCTCACTGCGCTCAAAACCGAGAGCTCTTAAGTCTTGACGCAGCGCCACCAGCGCTGCTTCCATTAATTCGCCATTGCGGTACCAGGAGGCATAAGGCACTACCTCACCTTGAATCACGCCGACCAAGTGGCGAAAGTGGGCGCGCTGGAGACGCTCGGGATCCGCGACGCTCGCTTTAGTACCGGCGGCGGCTTCCGCGAGAGCCTGCCAGCACTCGGCTAAACGGCTACCATCTTGTTCAATATCCAGCTCAGCCAACCAATTCAGCAGGTCGATATCGGGTGCCTGGCGCAGTAGTGTGGCAAAAAGCCGGTAGATATCGGCGCGTAGTGCATCCGCTTCTTTCAGCGTGGGCAGTGCATCCGTCATCGGCTTATACCTTCAGTTGCGCGTCGGGATCGCGAATCATGGTTTTCCAGACGTCTTTAACACGGCAGTCTTCGCACATTTCAAGACGAATCATCGCCTCACCCGCGAAGTAGGGATGGTTGACCAACTTCTCTTTAATAGTAGCTACCGTGCTGACAGTGGCAAACGGCTTGCCACAGTTAATGCATTCAAAAGCCGCTTCTTCGTGACAGATATGCCGCGTTTCACGCGCTTCCGTGGCCAAAAAGCCGGGCATCAGGGTAATGGCATTTTCCGGGCAGGCCTGTTCACACAAACCGCACTGCACACAGTCGGCTTCGAGGAAGCTCAGCGCGGGCGTTTTGCCACCCGACTTCAGTGCTGGCGTTGGGCAGTTGCTGACGCAGGCGTGGCACAGTGTGCAGGCATCGCTATCGACCTGAATCGCACCGTAAGCAGCCCCATTTGGTACCGCTTGGCGTTCGCCGCTGGGAGCCCCCAGCTCAGCCAGCCGTGCCAGCACGCGGTTTAACCGTGCGCGCTTTTCTGGCTCAGGCAGGTTTAACGGTGCCTCTGTCAGTGGCGTGTGCGCCGGTAGTGCGTCCCGAGCGGCTTCATCGGCTATCTCAATGAGCTTTACGCGAGCACGATCATGGCCCAAGGCTTCTAACAGCGCGTGAGCCTGGGCGACTTGATCACTTAAAAAAGCGCTTAGGCGGGTAGGCATATTGGGGTGAAGCTGAATACGCACTTCGGCGGCACCTGCAGCCAGGGCAGTCAGCCACTGGTCGTGGCCTGCCGCTCCTAGTTCTTCTAGGGGGGCGTCAATTACGTGACCAGCAGGCGCTGCACCAGCAGCACGCTCAGCATCTTGAGAATCGTGAGTAATAAAGCGCAACACCGGCACTTGGCCACCGGCTTCACGGTAAGCCCCGAGCCAAGCAGAGAGAGTGTCCTGCTGACGGCGTGTTTCCGGCAAGCGAAATTCAATTGCCCCGGTGGGGCAGGCGCTGGTGCAACTCCCAACGCCCTGACAGAGGTAAGGGTCAATCTCAATGTGAGACTCAATCCGGCCTTTCACACTGGAGATGGCATCCGCCGGGCATACATCCAGGCAGCGGGTACAGCCAACATTACCGCTGGTGGAGTGTGCACACAGATCGCTATTAACCTGAAAATAGCGCGGTTTGTCGAATTCGCCTATCAGCCCTGCAAAGTTATCGAGTGTTTCGCTGCGCTGATCAGCGTCCTGCCACTGCATCACCACATAGCCTGGCGGTGGCAGTTCCCAGCGCTGTGCGTGGGTCGTCGCGGCAAGGTCAAGGATAAGGTCAAAGCTATCGCGCTCAATCAGTGCGCGGGCAATATCCAACGGCACATCACCGTCATCAAGCTTAACGCTAAAGGCGCCCAGATAGCCGTTGATGCGTAGCTTGCTGAGCTGCTCGCTCGTTAGCGTTTGGCTAACCAACGGCTCATTGGCACCCAGTGGAGCGGCTGTATCGCTGCCTAGACTATCTGCTCCAGGCTCAGCAATCAGTAGCGTAAGGGATGCCAAACCGCGTCCTTGAAGCGCGCGAGCGGCTGGGTGAACGTCAGCTTTGGTACCTATTAACAGCGCATGACCACGGCTGTGATAAGTCACATTGGCAGGCGTTAAATTAGCGGGCCACGAGATACGTCGACGTACCGTTTCTCGAGCCTCGGCATTGCGCTGGTCGTCTACCGACGCCAGTTGGATTCGTTGGTTCATGCGTTCTCACGGTCAGTGAATAATTCTTATTATAATTTTGAGTAATAATTATTAACTATTGTGGCATAACAATGCGTTGAAGCTAAGTTCAGACTATGTGTAATACGCTATTTTGCCAACCTAATTACCATCAACGCTGCCAACGCTGACCGTTTAAAGCATATTCAACATATTGATTATTAAAGTCTAAACAGTGACATCATGTTTTCGTCTGAGTGTCAGATAAAAAATCAGACTGGTCGTCTAGTGGAGCATTTTTTACAACGTTGTCATCCGCTGTGCAAGGCGTGGAGAATTCTTGCTCTAATGCCTTCTTCTGCCCAGCACCCTTTTCGCTTACAGACGCCTCTGCACGCTCATTTGAGTCTTCGTTGGCGGCCACCTCTTTTTGCGGCTCGGTTTGGCTATCATCTAAATGCTTATCGACCACCTCTTCCACTTTATGCGTCCAGCGGCGCAGCTTACCAGCGAGCTCTGACGTCATGGGCTTCAACAGTTTGTTGTAGTCAGCATCGTAGTCATCAAGGCCATCCCGGACGTTGTAGTTGCCGGTGGCCCACAGCCGCTTCAACGCCTGCCGCCGCAAAGGGCCGCTGACCCCTGGCACCATGTAAGCACTAAAGTCACTGCCCGCCTCCAGCGTCTCAGGGTCTGGCAAGGTATGGTCAAGGCTGCCGGGCTCGGGCTCCTGGGCTGGCGTTGCCGAAGATTGGTCACTCTCAGCGTGCAGCGGATCGGTATCACTATGAAGCGCTGCATCCTGATCAGCGGACGCCTCATCGATGGGTGAAGAGTCCGGTGGTAAAGAGCTCGCCGAGGCGTCCTCTTCATTTGGCACATTGCGCTTTAGTCGCGACCAACGCTCTAAGCGGCTCATTGCGGCTGCTCCTTGCTAGGCGTGTCTTTAGCGCGACCGGCTCCTTTACGTTTTTCTTGCGCATTTCTACCGGCGCTTCACCGTGGCGAGCTAAATAGCTTTCAATCCATACTTGAATAGCCATCGGCATCGGCGCTTCCAGCACTTGCTGTTCGCCATCCATCCACCCAGCTGCCACATCTTGGCTGGCGGTGATCGCATCCGGCTTGGGGGCTTGCCCGGTAAAACCCGCCCGCACAAAGAGGCGTGGGGTAGCCGACGTCAAATTAAAACGGTAAGCGGCACGTTCGGTCATCGACAGCTGAAGGTTAAGGACATTGTCACCCTGATCGCCAAGCGTTAGCTCGGCAATACGCCACTGCGTCAGCGTAAAACGCTTAACCTGTTTGGGCTCAGCCACCAAGGTAATACTGATTGGGCGTAGGTTTTCACTCATATATTTATCAACCCTGAACCTTAAATGGATGACATTTGAAAGAACGGTACTTAAGGATAGCGCTTGAATGGGTAGACAAGTAAGCATCCCCAGCGCCATCATCGTCAACCCCGTCGTTTTGCGAGAACTATTTAGTGAGGTTCATGGATGCCCGCCCTTCAGTTAAGCCGAGCCCGCTTACCGCCTACCACCGAGATCAGTATCGTTGATGAGTATGGCGATACGCGACAGCAAGCGATCGCCGCTGAACGGGCGCTAACCGTCTATCTCAATAAGCGTGAGATAGTCACTTTAATGACGCTAGGGGACGACCCTGAAGCGTTAGTCGTTGGTTACCTGCGCAACCAAGGACTACTCAATGCCGCCGCTGATCTAGAAGCCGTGCAAGTCGATTGGGATGTGGAAGCCGCAGTGGTGATTACGCGCCATCTACCCGACGACCTAGAAGCGCGTTTAAGCACTCGCACGGTGACCACCGGGTGCGGCCAGGGCACGGTATTCGGAAAGCTGTTGGATCAAACCGCACTTACAGCATTACCCGATACCCAACTGGCACAATCATCGCTCTATCAACTGCTGCAAAACCTCAACGCCTACAACGAGACTTATCGTAGCGCGGGCGCTGTTCACGGTTGTGCACTTTGCTGCCAAACGGCGGTACTCGATTTTGTCGAGGATGTAGGGCGACATAACGCGGTGGACACACTGGCAGGACGACAATGGCTGCAACAAGCCGACAGCGACAGTGCCGATATTTTCTACACCACTGGGCGGCTTACCTCTGAAATGGTGCTGAAAGTGGCGCAAATGGGTATTAGCGTATTGGTATCACGGTCGGGCGTTACCCAAAAAGGCGTTGAGCTAGCCGAACGCTTTGGCGTGATGCTGATCGCCCGCGCCAAGGGCCGCCATTTCCAGGCCATTAATGCCCAGAACCGCTTAACCCTAGATGCTATTCCGCCGCGCCCTTCCCACGCCCGCTCATCCAAAGAGGCAAGCTCATGATACCCACTCAAGAACTCACCGGCATGATTCTCGCCGGAGGCGAAGGGCGTAGAATGGGAGGCCGCGACAAAGGGCTCGAGCCATTCGCAGGTTTACCACTCGTTGCCCATGTGGTGAAACGTTTAGAAGGGCAAGTCGCCGAGCTGCTGATTAACGCTAATCGCAATGCTGATGCCTACCGCTTTTTCGCCGATCGTGTCATAGCGGATCTTGTAATGGACGGTGCCGAAGGCGGCTTTAAAGGCCCGCTGATGGGGATCTATAGCGGCCTACGGGCAGCAAAAACGCCGTGGTTGCTGGTCGCTCCCTGCGACTCCCCCGCTCTGCCTGACGACTTAGTGGCACGCATGGTCAACGGTATAGGCCACCATGATATCGCCGTAGCCTATGACGGTGATCGGCTGCACCCGGTCGTTGCCCTACTGCGTACATCGCTAGCGGATGATTTGGCCGCCACCCTTGCCGAAGGCGAGCGTAAAATTGACCGTTGGTACGCACGCCATGCCTGGTGCAAGGTTGATATGTCGGACTGCCCTGATGCGTTTGCTAACCTTAATACTGAGGAAGAGAAGCTGCACCTGGAAAAAGTACTAATGAATTCTTCGAGCAAGGAGGTGAAATGACCCTCTCCTGCTTTGATCTTGGCGAGCAGATGCTCAGCGTCGATGAAGCGCGCCAAGCACTCGCCACTTTGATCGAACGCCCGCTGGGCAACGAAAAGATTCCCCTGGCGCAGGCCTATGGCCGACGTTTGGCCCAAGCCGTTCAGGCCTCCATTAACGTACCGCAACATACCAATGCGGCCATGGACGGCGTGGCGCTAGCCTTGGCTAAAGAAGGTATTGGGGCCAAGCAAAACCTTTGGCCACTGGCCGGTGAGGTTCTGGCAGGGCAGTATCGCAGTGAATTAGTCCCGGCTGGGCACTGCGTGCGCATCACCACTGGCGCCCCATTGCCGCCGGGCACCGATACCGTGGTGATGAGTGAACAGCTGCGCGAGCCGTTAGATGATAAGCCTGCGCATGTGATCATTGAGTCTCCTGAACTTCTCAAACACGGCCAACATGTTCGCCAGGCTGGTGAAGATATTGCCATGGGTGACACGGCACTACCTGAGGGAGCACGGCTCGATGCTGCCTCGTTAGGGCTATTGGCATCATTGGGTTATGCGGAGGTAGCGGTCTGCCGGCGCCCCAGAGTAGCGATTTTTTCCACCGGCAATGAAGTCACGGCGCCTGGGGAACCGCTGCCCAAGGCAGGTATTTATGACGCCAATCGCTTCACCCTGATGGGCTTGCTGGGCGAACACGGCGCCGACATTATTGATCTGGGAATTCTGCCAGACGATTTAAACGCCATTAAAACGGCCCTTGAAGACGCTGCAGAGCAGAGCGACTTGGTGATCACTAGCGGCGGCGTTTCCGTCGGCCAGGCTGACTTTACCCGCGAGGCACTGGAACAGTTAGGTCGCCTAGCCTTCTGGCGGGTAGCACTGCGACCTGGCCGTCCCATGGCCTGCGGCTGGCTGGGTGAAAAGCGCACGCCGTTTGTTGGCTTGCCCGGCAATCCAGTGGCGGTCATGGTAACCTTTCTACAGTTTGTCACGCCGCTGCTGGATCGGCTTCATGGGCGGCCGGTTGCGCCACCGCTCCGCCGCCATGCGATTGCCGCTGACGTATTAAAAAGCCGCCTTAAGCGTACTGATTTTATTCGCGGTATTTACCATACTGATGAACATGGGCAGTTACACGTGCGGAGCACTGGCGCCCAGGGGTCGGGTATTTTAACCTCGATGGTGGCTGCTAACTGCTTGATTGAGCTTGCCGATGACCAAGACGGCGCCCAACCAGGCGAGGTAGTCAGCATACAACCACTAACGGGATGGCTATGAGCGAGCAACGAACCGTGCAACAACAGTCTCAGTCGCTGGCTAACCAGCAACTGATCGACGACTTTGGTCGACGTATTAGCTACGTGCGCATCTCCGTTACCGATCGCTGCGATTTCCGCTGCGTGTACTGCATGAGCGAGGAGATGACGTTTTTGCCCCGTGCTCAGGTACTCACGCTGGAAGAGATTGCCATGATCGCCCGCGCCTTCACCGAACTGGGGGTTGAGAAGATTCGCCTGACCGGGGGCGAACCGCTGGTGCGCCGTGGCATTGAGCAACTGGTCGATGAGATCGGCGCCATGCCAGGCCTTAATGACTTCACCATGACCACCAATGGTGCCAGCCTGCGCAAGCACGCCAAGCAGCTTTACGCCAGCGGTTTGCGCAGGCTGAATATTAGCCTGGATTCACTGGATGCGGAACGCTTTAAGCAGCTCACCCGCACCGGGGATTTGGCCAAAGTCATCGACGGCATTCATGCCGCCCAGGAAGCGGGCTTTAAGCGTATTAAGCTCAACGCGGTGATTTTGAAGGGCCGCAATGACGACGAAGTCATCGACCTTGTCACCTTTGCCCGCCAGGAAAACCTCGACATTAGTTTTATCGAAGAGATGCCGCTGGGCGATGTCTCCGACCACTCACGGGCGGAAACCTTTTATTCCAGCGATGACGTACAGACGCTGATTGAGTCCCGCTACCCGTTGATCCCCACGACCGAAACCACACCGGGCCCCTCGCGTTACTTCAAAATGGCCGATAGCGACAGCCGGGTTGGGTTTATCTCGCCCCATAGTCATAACTTTTGCGACACCTGCAACCGGGTTCGAGTTACCGTGGAAGGCCGTTTGCTGCTCTGCTTAGGCAACGAGCACTCGGTGGATTTGCGCGCCGTACTGCGCCGTCACCCCGGAAACATGCAGGCGCTGAAAGAGGCCATTATCAATGCCCTGCCGCTCAAGCCGGAGCGCCACCACTTCACCACCGATGGCGATGTGCAGGTCGTACGCTTTATGAATATGACGGGGGGGTAGTCGTTGGCAGTGTCAGCAGGCGCAGCAACATTTAAAGTACCGGTACATATCGTTACCGGTTTTCTTGGTAGCGGCAAAACCACGATTATCCACAGCCTCATTGCGCAGAAGCCTGTGGATGAAAAGTGGGCCATTCTGGTGAACGAGTTTGGTCAAATCGGTATCGACCAAGCCATGTTTGACGCCCGCGATGATGTGGTTATCAAGGGCCTTCCAGGCGGCTGCCTGTGTTGCCAGCTCGCCTTTGTGCTGCAAGCGGCGTTAGTAAACCTGCTGGCCCGCAGCAAGCCTGACCGGGTCATCATCGAACCTTCCGGCCTTGGCCACCCGGCAGGCCTGCTGGATCTACTGCGTGGCGAAGCTTTCCATGAAGTAGTTGAGGTGCGCGATATTATTGCTACCCTCGACCCCCGACGATTAGATGACACCCGGGCGCGCCAACACGACACCTTTCGAGACCAGCTCAATATGGCCGACGCCGTTGCCCTCACTATGCTCGACCAGAGCACGCCAGCACAGCTTAACGCTGCGCACGCCTTTGTGGCGCAGCGCTGGCCACCGCGTAAATGGGTACATGAAGCCGTACATGGCGAGCTACCCATAGCCCTGCTGGTGCGCAGCGGAACCGCCGAAGCAAGCGATATCAGCGTGCCTGCCAGCCATCTACAGCTGGCTGCAACGCCCAGTTTAACAGGGTCATTTTTTGATTTTCCGCCCCCGCCCGGTAAGCCCCAGCGTGAAACCGGCACTTCGCTGGGTTACACCAGCAAAGGGCTGCGTTGGCACCCAAGCGAGCGCTTCGACCTGGATCGGCTCGCCGCAATCTTGGGAGAACTGCCTCGCGAAGCGCGGATTAAAGGAGTGTTTCATACTAACAGTGGCTGGAAGCGCCTTAACCGCGCCGATGGTACGCTCAGCGTTGAAAGCAGCGCTTGGCGTCAGGACTCGCGTTTAGAAGTCATTGTCCCCGAAACACTGACCACGCTCTGCAGCGGGCTCGAAGCGAGCCTAACCCCCTGCGAATTAACTAACTAAGCCAACATCATCGCCTCAAACGCTTTAGCCTCTACTGGACGACCAAATAGATAACCTTGATAAGCTTGGCAGTCATGGTCTAGTAGCCATGACTGCTGTGCTTCGGTTTCTACACCTTCGGCGATGACTTCCAGGCTAAGACTCTCCGCCAAGACAATCGTACTCTCCACAATCGCCGCGTTGGCCTCACTTTCAAGCACCTGCTGCACAAAGGATTGATCAATTTTTAACTGATCAAGCGGCAGTTGAGCCAAATATGCCAGTGAAGAGTAGCCAGTGCCAAAATCGTCCAACGAGAAGCGCACTCCTTGTGCCTTTAAGGCAAGCATTTTATCGCGAGCATCGTCTCGTGCTTCCAAAAAAAGCGACTCAGTCACTTCCAGTTTTAAACGATGAAGCGGCGCCCGGGTACGTTCAAACACATCGTTTACACGGCGCAAAAAGTGATCATCGCGAAACTGCAATGGGCTAATATTAACGGATATCGTCAACTCACAAAGCCTAGGATGCTCGCTCCAGCGGACTAACTGCTTACAGGCATCTTCCAATACCCATTCGCCAACATCGTTGATCAGCCCGGTACTTTCCAGCAGCGGAATAAACTCGCCTGGCGATACCAGACCGCGCTCAGGATGCTGCCAGCGCAGCAGTACTTCCACGCCTGTAATCGTGCCGTGGTGATTAACTTGAGGCTGGTAATAGAGTTGCCACTGCTGGTTGGCCAATGCAAGATGCAAATCTGCCTCTAGCCTTACGTGGGCTAGTAACGCTGCCTGCATAGCGGGATCAAAAAAGCACACCGTATGGCGGCCACTATTTTTAGCTTGGAAGAGCGCCATATCCACTTGTTTTAAATAATCATCAACGTTGTGTTCGCCACTCGACATCAATGTAATACCAATACAGCCGGTAATCGTAATACTCTCCTCGGCTAGTTCAATTGGCTCACTGAGTATCGCCAGTAATTTATTCGCTATACGCTCAGCAAGCTGAGTGGTTTGCGCGGAATTACCATCAATGCCTTCAATTAAAACAGCGAACTCATCCCCCCCCAATCTCGCTAACGTATCCGTATCACGCAGCATTTGACCCATACGCCGCGCTATTCCTTGTAATAACTGGTCTCCCGCATAATGTCCTAGGGTGTCATTAATTTGTTTGAAGTTATCAATATCAACAAATAACAGTGCTCCACAACGCTGATGACGGTGAAGCTCTTTGAGGGCAGTGCCCATGCGATCCATAAACAGCCGTCGGTTCGCGAGCCCTGTTAGCGGATCATAAAAGGCCAGTTGATGAATCTCCTGCTCAGCAGCTTTGCGCTCACTGATATCACTCATAGTCGCTACGTAGTGGGTCAGCGTTCCCTCTACGCTGTACACCGCACTAATAGTCAGCCACTCAGGAAACAGCTCGCCATTTTTGCGCTGGCTCCATATTTCACCTTCCCAATTACCGGCCTTGATAACGCCCTTCCATAGCCGACGATAAAAGGCTGCGTTTTGTAAACCAGTGCTGAACATACGCGGATTTTTACCGACTATCTCCGCTTCGCTATAGCCAGTAATGCGCGTAAACGTCTCATTAACTTTGAGAATACAGCCTCGTGCATCAGTGATTAAAATTCCTAAATGCGTTTGGAAGGCAGCTGCGGCAATTTGTGCTTCAGCGCGCGCCTGCTCACGCTCTTCAATTCGCTGGCGCAGTTGATATGTCAACGCTAAACGGCTCAGGTAATGACGCGCTCCCCAAGCGCCGAGTAGCGCAATGACGAGCATCACCAGGCTTAAAATCAAGGCGCGCTGGCGCCAAGCCTTCAGTAGCTCGTGCAAATCAATCCCCACCACAGCTAGCATTGGATACTCACCTACCCACTGGATACGGAATAGCCGCTCACGCCCATCAATAGGTGACTTAGCGCTTAACGAGAAGGTAGCATCGCCACTCACTAGCCGCTGGGCTGTTTCAGAGCTTTCAATTTGCTTGCCAACCGGAAATTGATCGCCGGGTATTGGGTAGCGAGCGATAAACTTCAAACCGGAGTCGACCAGAGAAATGCTTTCTCCGTCAAAAACACTCATTTGCTCAAGCGATTCAGAAAAGACTTCTGGAACAATATTGGAGACCGCCACACCAGCGAAATCACCGGTAGGCGTATCAACGCGTCGGCCATGGTACAAATAGTAGCGCTGATCACTTTTTGACCAGTAGAGCGGCGTAATCAGCTCTCGCTGCTGGCTATGCTGAAATACTTTAAAAAATCGCGTTTCGCTGATATCAATATCGGCATCCCTACCTGCTCTGCTACTCGCTAGCAAGCGTCCTTCTGAATCAAATACGCCTACCTCATCGATCATAGGCAAATATGAGGTTAGGTTTTCTAGCGAGCGCTGTAACAGCTGAGTATTGTCGCTATCAGGTATTTCTTGTGTAGCCAGTATTTCGGTCAGCCCAAAAAGAGCCTGTCCACTTTGCGCAAAGACCCCTTTTGCCCACTCGGTCACGACATTGGCCCGCGCGGTGATACGCGATTCAGCGGCCTCAATTTCTTGCTGATACTGCTCATGCAGCAACCAACCAAAAAGCACTGTCATAACGAGAAGCGCCAGCAGATATAGCGCCACCACATTTCGTCGCTGTTGGCGGTATGAGTCTGTCGCTTTTAGAACATCATCATTTTCATCAATGGAAATAACGGACATCGCGCAGAGGCCTTATCCAGGTATCCCTTTAGGACACCTGATACAGTGTAAAAATAACGAGAAACGATACACCACATCCGCTGAAAGGTGGCTTACCTTGATAGTGACGTGGTGCTCTTATGTTGTATATCAGTTTTTATTGCAGGTAATACGTTAAAAAGCGTGACGTTATACACCGATTGTCTACGTACCAAGGAATTGTTATGGCATCGCTGGGCCAAATGAGCGATTACGAGATACGTCTCATCCGTATTTTTAAAACGGTCGTCGAGTGCGGCGGCTTTACAGCGGCGGAAACGACCCTCGGCATCAGTCGCTCTGCGATTAGCCAGCACATGAATGACCTAGAAGGGAGGCTGGGCTTTTCACTCTGCCAACGAGGACGCGGCGGGTTTAGCTTAACAGAGGAAGGTAAAGAGATTTATCAGGCGGGACTAACGCTGCTTACCGCGCTTGAAACCTTCAAAAGTGATGTAAATGCTCTGCACCAGACGATTAAAGGTGAGCTGAATATTGGCATTACCGACAACCTGGTGACCCTACCCGCCATGCACGTTACCAACGCGCTGGCTGAGCTTAGCGCGCCAGAGCATGAGGTAATGCTGCATATCCATATGGAGCCTTCCGATGCCGTCATTCGAGGCGTGATGGACGGCCACCTGCATGTCGGCGTAGTACCCGCAGTGAACCTGCCGACCAGTTTAGAAACCCGCCACCTTTATGATGAGCCTTCTTATCTTTACTGTGCAGCAGGCCATCCACTGTTTGTTGAGCGCGATGATACGAACAATTTTGCTGACATCGCCCGCTATCCAGCTATTTCACCCCGCTACCCGCTGCCTATTGAAGCGCGCCAAGCCCACGATTCACTTAGCCTACGTGCGTCGGCATCAGATCGCGAAGGTGCGGCCTTTTTGATTCTTACCGGGCGGTTTATCGGCTTTTTACCTGAACACGTAGCCGCCCAGTGGGTGGCAGCGGGCAAGATGCGAGCACTGCATGCCACCACTCAGCACTATCGCATTCCGTTTGTACTGATTACCCGCCACGACCGCCGACCCAACCGCGTCGTCGATGCTTTCCTACGTTTGATCAAAAGTAATTAACGTAAAAACCCGGCACGAAGCCGGGTTTAACACGAACATAATTTCTTAACGCGGCTCGGTTGCCTCACTCGCCATGATTGGCGCAGGGCCAGCCTGTGGGGATGACGCTAGTACTTGGCTTGCAACAAAATAAACAATTGCACCCAGCGCAGAGCCAGTAAACCAACCGTAATCGTAGAACCAGTTCATCGTGCCTGTGACCAGCGAAATCATGGTCAGCAGCACTGGTACGCCAAAGGCAATGAAACCGGCAATATTCACCGCAGGATAGGCGTGGCTGTCCATATACAGGCTGGGCACATCCAAACGCTGCTTTTTAATCAAGAAGTAGTCCACTGCCATGATACCGGCAATCGGCCCCAGCAGGCTGGAATAGCCCAACAGCCAGTTGGAGTACATCTGTTCAAGTGACACGCCGGGAGGAATCACCCCTGCTTTTTGTAGCAGATCATAGCCCATAAGCAGCACGCCCACCGCACCGGTCATCAGCACACCGCGGGTCTGGTTAATCAATTTAGGGGCAATGTTCTGGAAGTCGTTGGTCGGCGAAACAATATTCGACGCGGTGTTGGTTGAGATCGTGGCAATGATGATCAACAACATTGCCATCACTACCCAGAAAGGACTGTCGATGTAGCCAATCAAACGCACAGGGTCTGCAACGGTTTGACCCACCAGTGTCTCAGAGGCTGCCGTTAACACTACGCCGAGAGCGGCAAAGAAGAACATTGTCAGCGGTAGCCCGATGATTTGGCCGGCTATTTGATCTTTTTGGCTTTTCGCAAAACGGCTGAAATCAGGAATGTTAAGCGATAGCGTGGCCCAAAACCCGACCATGGCGGTTAAGCCCGCAAAGAAGTAGCCATAAACAGATGCCCCTTCAGGGCGCGATGGCGGCTGAGCGAGAAGCTCGGTCATCGACATATTCGGCCACGCCCACACCATCAGCCCGATACCAACGGCCAGCAGCAGTGGCGCCGCCAAAGTTTCCAACCATTTAATCGACTCTGCACCGCGAATCACCACGTATAGATTCATCGCGCCGAAGACAAAAAAGCCGATGACCTCGCCAATACCACCCAGCGCAGCCCAGGCAGGAATCAGCTCAGACAACAGCAGGTGAATCGCCAAACCACCAAACATGGTTTGAATACCAAACCAGCCGCAACCTACCAATGCACGCACCAAGCAGGGAACGTTGGAGCCTAAAATACCGAATGAGGAGCGTAAAACAACAGGAAATGGGATACCAAATTTAGTGCCAGGGAAAGCATTCAGAGTCAGTGGAATCAGTACGATAATGTTAGCCAAAAGAATGGCAAACAGCGCTTCACCCACGCTTAAACCGAAGTAAGCGGTTAACACCCCGCCCAGGGTATAAGTGGGTACACAGATCGACATGCCAACCCACAGCGCCGCAATATTCCACTTACTCCAGGTGCGCTCGCTGGCCTGGGTAGGCGCGATATCCTCATTAAATCGTGAACTACTGCGTACATCGTCCCCTAAATCAAGCTCTATCAGTCCGCCTCGATCTACCATTTGAGAGGTCGTTCCCGTCATATTAAGTCTCCTCAGCAATGCGTTGCCCAGCCACACTTTTATTCGAACCTGCCCGGTAGTGGAGCTCTTAAGTACAGTCCTTAAACACCTAAGCAATAAGCATGCCTATTCAATTGAATAATACATTTAACTCATTGATTAAAAAGCTGCCCTACAAGACAACAATATTATTGTTAGCTTGTTACCTTTAAATATTGGCTTTCCCAATCCAAGACTCACTAAACAAAGCTAGGCCAAAAAAAATATTTGCACCAATTTAAAACAACGCAACGCTAAAAACATGCGACAAAATAACAATAAATTACTGATTAAAAACAACTAAAAATATTTACCAAAACGGTGCATGTGTTCACCAAAAAGGGAAGATTCGGTAGATTAATAATAAAAACAAACAAACTCAAAGAGTTAAAACCGCTTTTACTCTCCGCCACTATAAACTTGCTAAAACCATCAACACAGCGATACTTTCAACAAAAGCTGTCTTATCTGTCAGTTTTTTAAGACTTATTCTCAACATCTAATAACTCTTCGCTATACACCAACAATTAGAGGGGCTTCCCATGCAGAAGATGAAAATCGGGCTGATTCAAATGGGCCTGAAAACCAGCACCGATTTAGAACCTGAGGCCATCCGCGATGCCATGAACGAGGCACACCTGCCGATGATTCAGCAAGCAGCCGACCAAGGCGTGCAGGTTCTCTGTTTCCAAGAAGTGTTTAACCAGCCCTATTTTTGCCCCAGCCAGGATGGCAAATGGTACGCCGCCGCCGAGCGCGTGCCGGAAGGACCCACCTGCCAGATAATGCAAAAGCTCGCCGCTGAGCATCGCATGGTCATTATCGTGCCGGTGTATGAAGAGACCGAGACCGGCGTTTACTACAACACGGCGGCCGTATTCGACGCTGACGGCAGCTACCTGGGTAAATACCACAAAACCCATATTCCTCAAGTAGCTGGTTTCTGGGAGAAATTCTTCTTCAAACCGGGCAACTCCAACTGGCCGGTATTCGATACTGCTTACGGCAAAATTGGCGTGTATATCTGCTACGACCGCCACTTCCCCGAAGGCTGGCGTGCTCTAGCACTCAACGGTGCCGAGGTGATTTTCAACCCCTCTGCCACCGTGGCCGGGCTTTCCCAATACCTTTGGGAACTGGAACAGCCCGCCTCGGCCGCCGCCAATGGCTGCTTTATCGCCGCCATCAACCGGGTGGGCACCGAGGCACCATGGAATATCGGCGATTTCTACGGTTCCAGTTACATCGTTAACCCGCGCGGCAAAATCGAAGCCCAGGCAAGCGCAACCGAAGACGAGCTGCTGGTGCATGAGATCGATTTGGATATGGTGCGCGAGGTACGCAACAACTGGCAGTTCTTCCGTGATCGCCGCCCGGAAACCTATACCCGCTTAACCGACGGCGAGTAGTCCTGTTAATAAATCCCTAAAGGAGCTAACAATGAGTTTATTAATCAAGGGCGGCACCGTGGTCACCCATGCCGATACCTACCGTGCCGATGTACTGTGCATAGACGGTAAAATCCATGCTATCGGCACCGACTTAGACGTCCCCGCTGATTGTGAAATTGTCGATGCCAACAATCAGTTGGTGATGCCCGGCGGTATCGACCCTCATACCCATATGCAGATGCCGTTTATGGGCGCAGTGGCAAGCGAGGATTTCTACACCGGCACCGCCGCCGCCATGGCAGGTGGCACGACGACGATTATCGATTTTGTGATTCCTAGCCCAGGTCAATCGCTACTGGAAGCCTTTGAAACCTGGCAAGGCTGGGCGGAAAAAGCCGCCACCGACTTCGCTTTTCACGTGGCGATTACCTGGTGGGATGAGAGCGTTAAAGAGGAAATGGGCACCCTAGTGCGGGAGCATGGCGTTAACAGCTTCAAGCACTTTATGGCCTATAAAGGCGCAATCATGGCCACCGACGACATCCTGGTGGAGAGCTTTTCGCGCTGCCTGGAGCTGGGGGCTATCCCTACTGTTCACGCGGAAAACGGCGAGCTGGTCTACCACATGCAGCAGAAGCTGCTCGCCCAGGGCATCACCGGGCCGGAAGCCCACCCGCTCTCCCGCCCGCCTCAGGTCGAAGGCGAAGCGGCAAGCCGCGCTATTCGTATTGCTTCCACCTTGGGCGCGCCTGTGTACTTAGTACACGTCTCCACCAAGGACGCAGTGGATGAAATCGACTACGCCCGCCAGCAGGGCCACCCGGTATTTGGCGAATGCTTAGCGGGGCATCTGGTGATTGATGACAGCGTTTATCAGAACCCTGATTGGGCAACGGCGGCGGCCCACGTGATGAGCCCGCCCTTTCGCCCCAAAGGCCATCAAGAAGCACTCTGGCATGGCCTGCAATCCGGCAATTTGCAAACCACCGCCACCGACCACTGCTGCTTTTGTGAGGAGCAGAAAGCCGCTGGGAAAGATGACTTCACCAAGATTCCCAACGGCACCGCCGGGGTGGAAGACCGCCTTGCGGTCATTTGGGACGAAGGCGTCAACACCGGCAAGCTCTCACCTCAGGAGTTTGTTGCCATCACATCTACCAACACCGCCAAGATTTTTAATCTTTACCCACGCAAAGGCGCCATTCAGGTGGGTTCAGATGCCGATATCGTGGTATGGGATCCTAACGGCACGCGTACGATTTCCGCTAAAACTCACCATCAAAACGTCGACTTCAATATTTTTGAGGGCAAAACGGTGCGCGGCATTGCCCGCCATACGATTAGCCAGGGCAAATGGACGTGGCGCGACGGCGAACTCCATGCCGAGCGTGGCGCAGGCCGCTATTTAGAGCGCCCCGCCTACCCCGGCGTATTCGAGCTGCTCGCCAAGCGTGCCGAGCTTAACGCCCCAGTCGCCGTTAAACGATAAGCGACGCTTAATAACTGTTGTTTCTATAAAACAGCGGAGGCTCTACTGTGACTAGCCCACTGAACCATCTACCCAGCGCAAAAGAGGTCGGTACTTACGACCCAGCTACGCTTACAAGCAACTTTAGCGATCTACACCCACCGCTAACCCATCGCCAAGCGATCATCGAAAGCCAGCGCTGCCTGTACTGTTATGACGCACCCTGCGTCGAGGCCTGTCCGTCCGATATTGATATTCCTAGCTTTATTCGCCAAATCAGTGAGAACAATATTAACGGCGCGGCGGAAACCATTCTGGAAGCCAATATTTTAGGCGGCAGCTGCGCCCGAGTGTGCCCCACCGAAATCCTCTGTGAACGCAGCTGCGTGCGCAACCACGATGCCGAGTGCCAGCCGGTGCTGATCGGCCTACTCCAGCGCCATGCTACCGACCATATGCAGTTTGAAGGCCATCCCTTTAAACGCGCCGCCAGCACTGGCCGCCATATTGCTGTGGTCGGCGCTGGCCCTGCGGGGCTCTCTTGTGCCCACCGCCTCGCCATGTTGGGCTATCAGGTAACCATTTTTGAAGCCGAACAAAAGCCCGGCGGGCTCAACGAATACGGCATCGCCCGTTACAAAATGACCGATAATTTCGCCCATAAAGAGGTGGAGTTTCTACTGGAGATCGGTGGCATCGACATTCAGTACGGTCAGCGCCTCGGCTATAACCTCGAACTTGCTACCCTGCATCAGCAGTATGACAGCGTGTTTCTGGGCTTGGGGCTAGGCGCCAGCCGCATTTTGGGCCTCACTGGGGAAGACGCACCAGGCCTGATGCCTGCCGTGGATTACATCAAAACCCTGCGTCAGTCCGACGATCTGAGTAGTTTAACTGTGGCCAAACGCTGCATCGTAATTGGTGCGGGCAATACAGCGATCGATATGGCCACCCAAATGGCCCGCCTGGGCGCTACCGAAGTCACATTGGTCTACCGCCGCGGCATTGAGGCAATGTCCGCCACTGACCACGAACAGGAGATTGCCAAGGCCAACGGCGTGCGCATGATCACCTGGGCGCAGCCTGACGAGATTCTGCTGGATGAACAGGGCCGAGTGGCGGGTATGCGTTTTGCCAAGACCTCGGATCAAGCAGACCGATTGACGCCCACTGGCGAAACCTTTGAGATCGCCGCTGATGCCATTTTCACCGCTATCGGCCAGGGTTTCGAAGGCGAAAGCCTACGCGACGCCACCGCCGCTGAGCTAGCTCGCGACGGCGAACGTATTCACGTTAATGAGATGTTCCAAACGTCACTGCCCAGTGTTTACGCCGGTGGCGACTGCGTAAAACCTGGCCAGGATCTCACCGTACAAGCCGTTCAGCACGGCAAGCTGGCGGCTCACGCCATTCATCAAGCGCTCGCCGCCAAGCAGGAGGCCGCATGAGTACCACACCTCTCTCTTTCCCAGGTAAGAAAACAGCGGCGACAGCGTTGTTAACGGCGTTGACCTGTCGGTGAACTTTGCTGGCATCAAAGCGCCCAATCCATTTTGGCTGGCCTCCGCCCCGCCCACCGATAAAGCCTACAATGTGGTACGCGCCTATGAGGCGGGCTGGGGCGGCGTGGTATGGAAAACCCTTGGCGAAGAACCACCGGCGGTGAACGTCTCTTCCCGTTACTCCGCTCACTACGGTAAAAACCGCGAAGTCATCGGCTTTAACAATATCGAGCTGATTACTGACCGCTCGCTGGAGATCAATCTTAAAGAGATCACCCAGGTGAAGAAGGATTGGCCCGACCGCGCGCTAATCGTCTCCATCATGGTGCCCTGTATTGAAGAAGCCTGGGCGCATATTCTGCCGCTGGTAGAAGCCACCGGGGCAGATGGCATCGAGCTCAACCTGGGCTGCCCCCACGGTATGCCGGAGCGCGGCATGGGCGCGGCGGTGGGCCAAAACCCCGACCTGATTGAGAAAGTTACTTACTGGTGTAAGAAGCACTACTCAAAGCCGGTGATCGTCAAACTCACCCCCAACATCACCGATATTCGCGTGGGCGCCCAAGCGGCGCTGCGGGGTGGCGCCGATGCGGTGTCGTTGATAAACACCATCAACTCAATCACCAGTATCGACCTGGACAACATGGTTGCCAAGCCCACTGTGGGCCATCAGAGCACCCACGGTGGTTATTGCGGCAGCGCCGTAAAGCCCATTGCCATGAATATGGTGGCAGAGATTGCCCGCGACCCGGCAACGCCGACGCTACCGATTTCAGGCATTGGCGGCATCTCCACCTGGCGGGATGCAGCGGAATTCATCGCCCTGGGCTCCGGCAGCGTGCAGGTATGTACGGCGGCGATGCTCAACGGTTTTCGCATTGTGGAGGAGATGAAAGATGGTCTCTCGCGCTGGATGGCGGAAAAGGGCTACGACTCCATTGAGGCGTTTTCCCGCAAGGCGATACCACAAACCACCGACTGGAAAAACCTGGACATCAACTTCAAAACCATCGCCAAGATTGATCAGGACCTGTGCATCGAGTGCGGGCGCTGCTATATCGCCTGCGAGGATACCTCCCACCAGTCGATTGCCAAGCTCACTGAGCAGGACGGCGCGCGGCGTTACGAGGTAATTGAAGAGGAGTGCGTGGGCTGCAATCTGTGCCAGATCACCTGCCCAGTAGAAAACTGCATCACCATGGTGCCCCAAGAGACCGGCCAGCCTTTCCTGGCCTGGGATAACGATCCGCGCAACCCTTTCCGGGTCGCGTCGTGATTTAAGCGCTCCTTTGCATACGCCGCCCTCCTAGTTCGAGGGCGGTAGCGTTTATCGCAACATGCTGTTCCTTCATCGAGAGGCGACAAATTACGGCTTTCTTGAGAATATGAGAAACTATCGCATATAGAATTTTTTCTCATAAAAGGAATTGCCATGATGCCTAAGCTTCTCGCCGCTACGCTCTCAACTAAACTATCAAGTACGCTCGCCGCTACTCTGTTATTTTCAGCCGCCAGCGCTGCTGCCGATCAACGTATCGCCACCTTTGATTTGGGCAGCCTGGACACCCTGGATGCGCTTGGTTTGAGCGAGCAGGTGGTAGGCGTGCCCAAAGCCAGCTTACCGAACTACCTTGAGCAGTACGCAGCGGAAACCTACACCGATATTGGCGGCCTGCGCTCACCGGATATGGAAGCCCTTAGCGGAAGCGAGCCTACTTTGATTCTCTATACCGGCCGCCAAGGTGATTGGGAAGAGGAGCTTGGCGATATTGCGCCGCTGCTCAACACCAGCCTCCGTGGTGACGACTACTTGGCTGCTTTTAACGCCAATGTACGCGAACTAGCTAATCGTCTAGAAGCGGAAAGCGAAGCGGAAGACGCCCTTGAAATCCTGCACAACGAGATAGAGACTCAGCGTGAAGCCTTGAGCAATGCCCCAAGCACCCTGGTGGTAACGCATAACGGCGGCAACCTGATGTTAAACCGGCACCCCGTGGTGCACGACGTTCTGGGCGTAGCAGCACTTGAAATGCCAGATAGCGTTACCTCTGAAAAGCGTGGCACCCGCACTTTCACGCCACTCTCTGCTGACGCCATTGCCGAGATCAATCCAGACATGGTGCTAGTGATTGACCGTAGCGCCGCCATTGGTGATGAGCCAGCAGACTCAGATGCATTAACACAAACGCTTTCAGACGCCGGTGCGGAAAATGCGCAGGTCGTTATGCTAACGCCTGCGATTTGGTACCTCTCCGGCGGTGGCCTGCAGAGTCTGGCGCTGCAGATCGACGAAGTCGCCGCAGCGCTTAATTAATCCCTTAGCTAGTCCGCATGAATCCGTATCCGGTAGAGCACACAGTAGACTACCGGCAGCACCACGAGGGTGAGCAAGGTGGCAATGCCGAGGCCACCAATCAGCGCAACCGCCATACTGGCAAAGAAGGCATCGCTAATCAGCGGTATCATCCCCAGCATGGTGGTGAGTGCCGCCATCGCCACAGGCCGAACGCGGCTCACCGCCGCACGTACAACGGCGTGGTAACGATCTTCGTGTAACGGCAGTTGCACGTTGATCTCCTCCACCAGCACGATGGCATTTTTAATCACCATGCCAACCAAGCTGAGCGTGCCGAGTAGTGCCATAAACGAGAAGGGCAACCCACTCAGCAGCAGCGCGCCGACGACACCAATAATGGTCAGCGGCACCAGCGACCAAATAGCCAACGGCTGACGGAAGTTATTGAACAGCACCACGGTGATAATAAACATCATCACCAGTCCTAATGGCAGCGAGGCAAACAACCCGCTTTGGGCCTCACCGGCCGTTTCATACTCGCCGCCCCACTCCAACCGATACCCGGACGGTAGTTCTAACGCTTCTACTTGAGGGCGAATCTCTGCCAATACGCTGGCGGCGGTTACCCCACTCAATGGATCCGGTTCACCGTACACTGCCAACATCCGCTCACGGTTGCGGCGCATGATCAGCGGGTCTGCTACCCGGGTGGAGATATCGCTAATTACCTGGTCAGCAGTGATATAACGCCCCTGCTCTTCGCTCCATACGTTCAGTGAGCCAAGGTTATCCACGTCATGGCGCTGTCCCGGTATCGCCCGCGCCACCATAGGAATCAGATCGCTGCCATCGCGATAAATCCCCACCTGACTACCGCTGGTACTTAAGGCAAGCGTACTCGCCAAATCCTCACGAGTAACCCCTAGCCGCCGTGCGGTATCTTCAAGAAACACCGGTTCGATCGCCTGAACGCGATTGCGCCAACTGGTGCGCACACTGGTCATATGCGGCGTGTCACCGAACATCGCTTCGACCTGATCACCTAACTGGCGCAGCACGGCTGGATCGCTACCGTAAAAGCGCGCCTCTAGTTTGGCTTTAGGCGCGGGGCCGACTTCCAGCGGGGCAATCTTATAATCGATATCGCTATGCTCACGCTCTAGCACCTCTTCAACGTCCGCCATACGTGCGCGCTGGATAGCTTTGTTATCAGTCTCGACTATCAGCTGCGCATAGCTCGCGTAGCGGTCTTCCGGCGAATAGGTCAGAGTAAACCGCTGCGCCCCACCGCCGACCGTGGTGGTCAGATGGCTAACGCCCTCCATATCCATGACCGCATTTTCCAACGCGCTAACGCGGCGCTGGGTTTCAAGAATATCGGTGCCTTCCGGGGTGCGGTAATCGACAAAGAAGATGGGCGTATTAGAGGCCGGGAAGAAGGCATTTTTAACCGAGCCAAAGCCGAAGCCGGCGGCGATCAAAATGGCCAGAACCATGATCAAAGTAACCCAGCGAAAGCGAATCCCCGCAATAATCACACGGCCAAAAACACGATAAACCACGCCTTTATAGGGATCTTCCTGACCATCCCCTGGCGCCACGTTACGGAAAAACAATTTAAAGTAGAACGGCGTTAACGTCAGTGCCGTTATCCAGCTCAGCAGCAGTGAGTAGAGCAGCACGAAAAACAGCGAGCCGATAAACTCACCGGTGGTATCCGGCGACAAGCCGATGGGGGCAAAAGCAGCAATAGCGATCAGCGTGGCGGCCAACAAGGGCCAGGCGTTTTGGCGAATGACCTGGTGGGCCGAATCACGGATGGAACTGCCGCGCTTTAAGCCCACTAGCATCCCTTCGGTGACGACAATGGCGTTATCAACCAGCATACCCAAAGCGATAATCAGCGCGCCCAGGGATATTTTTTCCAGCTGCAGGCCGTGGAAGCGCATCATCATAAAGGTGCCGATAATAGTGATCAGCAGGATGAACCCCATCAATAGCCCGCTGCGCCAGCCCATAAACAGCATCAGCACCACAATCACAATGGCGACCGCCTGGATCAAGCTCATCAGGAAGCCAGATACCGCCTCATCAACCACCTGGGGCTGGTTGTAAACGATATTCAGCTCCATCCCCAAGGGCGTCCGCGCCTGAAGTTCATCCAAACGCTGTTGCAGGCGTTCGCCTACCTCAACTACATTAACGCCGCTTTCAAACGAAATGCCGATAGAGATCGCAGGGCGGCCCATATCGCGATAAAGCTGCTGAGGCTGCTCCGCCAGCCCACGAGTAACGTCGGCAATATCGCTTAGTCGCACCAGTTCACCGTCGCCTTCGCTGACGATTAACGCACGTAGGTCATCAATATTCGCTGCGCTGCCGGAAGGCGTAATACGAAACCGCCGCCCATCCTGCTTAAGGTGACCTGAATCGGCCACCGCGTTTTGGGTATCGAGCAGTTGCTGTAGGCGAGTAAGCGGAATATTAAGCGCCCGCAAGCGCTCACGGTCGACTTCAATATAAATACGCTCTTCATGTTCGCCGCCCAGCGACACCTTCTCAACGCCCTTTACCAGCGCAAGTTCGCGCTTGAGAAAATCCGCATGGTCGGCAAGGTCAGGCATGCCATAGCCTTCGCCTGTCAAATTCACCATAAAGCCAAATACATCGCCAAAATCGTCGTTGACGCGGGACTGGCTGGCGCCTGGCGGCAGTGCGGCCTGGGCATCCTGAACCTTACGACGTAGCGAATCCCACAGCTGCTCCAGCTCCTCGTTCTGAACCGTACTCTCCAGCTCAACGGTAATTTGCGAGAGGCCATCAGAGCTCACCGAGCTAACCCGCTTAATCGACGACATCTCTTGTATCGATTGCTCCAGCGTTGAGGTAACTTCCTGCTCAACTTCCTCAGGTGTCGCACCTGGGTATTGCGTAGTAATAAGCGCATTTCGAATGGTGAATTCGGGGAATTCCAGCTGGCCCATGCCTAAAAACGACAGCGCACCGCCCGCCAGCAGCACCACTGTCATTAAGTAACTGGCTGCCCGGTGGCGTAAAAAGTAGTCGACCATATTAAAGCCCCTGCTCTTTTTCCCACGGTGTCACCGTGGTTTCCGCCGTTAAACGATGAGCCCCAGCAGCCACAATCCGGTCACCGGCTTCGAGCGCGCCGCTAATCTCAAGCCCGTTTGCGGTTAAGCGACCGACATCCACCGGCACCGCTTCAACGCTTTCAGGCGCTACAAAACGCCATACCTGGGCTTGGTCAGGGTCATTACCGGCATAACTCACGGCATCAGCAGGCAAGTGCCAGAGCGGAGAATCTCCCTGGTTTTGTAACGTGCTCAAATCCAGCCGCACATTGGCACTCATGCCATCCAATAACGTGATGTCGTCGGGCTGGGGAAGTGTCAGAGTGATCTCATAGGCCAAACTCTGCGCGCTGGCCTGGGTGGTATAAGACGCTAACTGGGCAAGATAGGGCTTATCGCTGTTACCAAAGCGCACTTCATAGGCTAAATCGTCGCCAAGCGGTCTTCCCGATTCACTTCTAGGCAGGCGCTGAACAATCTGCTCAGGTAGATGAAAAACGACGTCTAGCTGTCCCGGCTGCTGGATCACCGCAACGGTTTCCTGCACCTGGACAATCTGGCGATTATCCACCGGCACCTGGGCGATAACGCCGTCATAAGGGGCGCGCAGCTGGGTATGCGAAACCTGTTCTTGTGCCTGTTCAAAGGTGGCGCGAGCGGCCCGCCATTCGCTTTGGGACTCATCAAACTGGGATTGGCTGACCGCCCCGCGCTCCAGGGTATAGCGCATGCGTTCGAGCATTGCTTGAGCTAACTCTAAACGCGAACGGGCGCTATCCAACTCACTCTGCGCGTTACGGTCATCAATACGCGCGATGATTTCGCCTTCGCTCACTCTTTGCCCGGGACTTACGTTCAGTTCCAGCAACTCACCCGCCATGCGAAATGACAAATTGCTACGAGTGGATGCCTCCACCCGGGCGGGAAACTGCCGTAAAGAAGTGGCATTGGCCGCTTCCAACGTCATCAATTTGACCGGTCGGGCCGTCACCTCTTGCTGTGCCTGAGGTTTTTCGCACCCCATCAGCACAAGTAGAGCCATAACAATAGGCAGTGAGCGAATAAAAGTGGCGGGCACGGTGGGCTCCTTGATGAAGGCAAAGGTCGCTGTTAAACAAAGTCGCAGTTAAACCAAGCTTTACAAAACAGTGGCGATAACGTGTACACTTCACTGACATTCATGAATGTCAGTGAAGTGTATGATAATCATCACTCAGCGACTTTGCTATTCATCAGTGAGAAAATACCCAAAATTTTATTAATAGGAGCAGCCATGTCCCGTCGTAAGGCCGACGCTGAGCGTACTCGTGAGGCGATTCTGGACGCTGCGGAAACCACCTTTCTTGCTCAAGGCGTTTCGCGCACTACGCTGGCGCATATTGCCGAGGCAGCAGGCGTTACTCGTGGGGCAATCTATTGGCACTTTGAAGATAAAGCAGCAGTGTTCGATGCACTGCTGGAACGGGTACGAATCCCTTTAGATGAAATTGTCGATGAGACTATCGAGCGAATTGGCACAACACCTGCCCTTTGTTTGCGCGTTATCGCGCAGCGCTTACTGTCCGCTATATGTCATGATTTACCTCTACAGCGGGCAATTACCATCGTACTGCACCGCTGTGAAAAATTGGAAGATGAGCACCCGCGAATCTGCATGATCACTCAGCTCCCCAAGCACGCTGAAGCCCAGGTGGAACAGTTATTTGAACAGGCCCAGGTAGCCGGTAACTTACGCGCTGACCTCACCCCGGCCAGCGCCCGCCGCCAATTTCATGGCTTTTGATTGGCGTATGCTTTGATTGGCTGCAGGATCCGCAGCAGTACGCTTTAGCGGACGAGCGTGATGCTATTGTCGAAACGTTAATGCGCGGGCTGCTGAATCAACCGAATCCTTAAAACTCCTCCCACTCCTGGTCCGCACTGTTACTGGCTTGAGCAGCCCGTGGGGCGGGGCGTTTAAGCGCGGGCTGATGTCTAGGTGGGGCCAGGGAAGTATGAGTCGCTAGCGTCTCTCCTTCAGCTAAGCGAAACGAAGACACCACGCTTTCAAGCCGCGCCGCCTGCTCTTCCAGTGAACTTGCCGCCGAAGAGGCTTCTTGCACCAGTGCTGCATTCTGCTGGGTCACCTCATCCATCTGGGAAACCGCTTGGTTGACCTGCTCAATACCGGAGCTCTGCTCCTGCGATGCAGCGGATATTTCATCCATAATGTCCGTGACACGGCGCACAGAAGAGACAACTTCACGCATGGTGGCACCAGCGCTTTCCACTAACGCAGAGCCTTCGTTCACTTGCGTTGATGAAGCATCGATCAATGCTTTGATCTCTTTGGCCGCATCCGCACTGCGGCTGGCCAAGTTGCGTACTTCGCTGGCCACCACCGCAAAGCCACGCCCTTGCTCACCTGCGCGCGCTGCCTCTACTGAAGCGTTGAGTGCCAAAATATTGGTTTGAAAGGCGATAGAATCAATAACATTAATAATATCAGCTACTTTCTGTGAGCTGCCTGCAATACCGTGCATGGTAGTGATCACTTGATCCACCACCTCGCCGCCCTGAACGGCAGTACTAGAAGCATCGTTCGCAAGCGTGCTAGCTTGGCGAGCGTTATCAGCATTCTGTCTCACAGTGGCGGTTAATTGCTCCATGCTTGCTGCGGTTTCTTGTAGTGAAGCGGCCTGCTGCTCGGTGCGAGAAGATAGATCCGCATTACCACTCGCAATTTCACGAGCTCCAATATGAATGGAGCCACTACTGTCGCGTACTTCAGAGACGGTTTTGGCTAAACCACTCTGCATATGCTGCATGGCGGTGAATAGTTTGCCGATCTCATTACGGCCTCGATCACTGACCCGTGCGGATAAATCCCCCTGAGCAATACGTTCAAAGTGGACAACAGCTTCGTCCAGCGGCTTCACAATGGCACCCACCATGGCGATACGCACAAACAGCACCATCAATGCTGCCAACACTAGAACGATCAATTCGATAAGGCCAAAAACCCGCATTTCACTTTCATAATCAGCCGTGAGTTGATCGCCAAACGCTACTGTTGAGGCATTATAGCGCTGGCTAGCTGCCAAGAATGCCTCGCTTAGTGCTGCCTCAGCCTCTTTCGCGCTTAAAAAAGCATTCTCATTTCCCTGCTGTAACGCTTCTTCTTGAGGAATAAGTACTTGCGCCACCATTGAGTTGAAGGCTTCAACCAGCGGCTCCACAAGCTCACGCTGTGCCTCGCCCTTTACGGCGTCATTAAAAGTAGAGAACTCTTCGACTGACGCCGCATGAAACTGTTGTGCTTGCGCTAAATAGCGACTCGCCATCTCAGCATCGCCAGACTGTTCAACGTAAAAACTATTCGTGTAATAGAGTTTGGCATTGGCAAGGTTAACGCGACTTAAATTAAGGGGTAGCATTTCGTGCATTGCTGCATAATCAAGCGCCTGCAACGCGGTATCTCCCCTTTTACCTGCTTGGTAACCGAGCGCGGCAATGGTGATTATCAGCAATGAAAAAACTGTTAAAACGTAAGCGTTCATTCTAAGACGTCCTGCCGCCCGGCTGACATTCGCCCTACAGTAACCTCACATTTGCCCACACGAGGTTACCCCCATGAGAAAGCACCGCACCCCGGAACAGTGGCAGGCCCTGGTTGACCAGCATCGTGACAGTGGTCTGTCAGCTTCGCAGTTTTGTAAACAAGAGAACATTGGCTATTCCAGCTTCTGCAACTGGCGAAAGCGCCTGTCCGATCAGCCGACCGATAATTCGACAGACTCTGGAGAAGCCAGCTTTCTCGATTTGTCGTCACTGATGGGCACGTCGCCATCATCCGGCTTAGGCTGGAATATTGTGCTCAGCCTGGGTAACGGCGTCGAGCTACGGCTGAGCCAGAACGGATGATCGGGCTCGATAGCCAGGCGCGCATCTGGCTATGTACCGAACCCACAGACATGCGCAAATCCTTCCGGGGCCTGAGCGCCCTGGTTCGGAATCAGTTGAAGCACGACCCGCTCAGTGGCCAGTATTTCGTCTTCGTCAATCGTCGCAAGACCCAGATGAAGATGCTGTACTTCACCGCCACCGGTTATTGCCTGTGGGCCAAGCGCCTGGAGCAGGGCCAGTTCCGGGTGCCGTTATCCGCCTCCGGGCAGCGAGCCCTGACCCTGACGGATCTGCAACTGCTGATCGATGGCATCGAGGTGCAGAAATATCGCCAGTTCAAGCGTTTTCGAGGGGTATAGAAGGCCGACTTTCGATATAATATCGGCCATGAATTCAACCGCTTCCGCTCCTTCTTCCAATGCACCTTCCTACTCGGCTCTGGCCGAGGAGAATGCCGTGTTGCGGGAGCAGTTGGGAGCCCAGGCAGAAGCGATTCGTCAGCTGACGCATCAACTGGACTGGTTCAAAAAGCAGCTGTTCGGTCCCAAATCCGAGAAGCAGGTGTTCGATCTTCCCGGGCAGGACAGCTTGTTCCAGCCAGAGGAAGCGCCGCTACCGGCGCCGCCTGCTGACGAAGAAGAACGCCCCATCAAGGCCTATCAGCGTGGCACCGGCAAGAAGCAGCGCGACGATGGCTGCCTGAACGACACCGGTCTGCGCTTTACCTCTGATGTGCCGGTGGAAGTCATAGAGTATCTGCCGCCAGAGCTGACAGGGCCGGAGGCCGATCAGTACGAAGTAATCGGCAGTAAGACCACCTACCGGCTGGCCCAGCGGGCCTCCAGTTACGTGGTGCTGAAGGTGGAGCGCCCGGTGTTCCGGCGCAAGGGGAGTGACAAGCCCATCACCACGCCGGCCCCGTTCAACGTGCTGGACAACAGCCTGGCCGATGTCAGTCTGCTGGCCGGGTTGCTGGTGGACAAGTTCCAGTTCCACCTGCCGCTGTACCGTCAGCACCAGCGCATCCAGCAAGCCGGTATCACAATCAGCCGCAGCACCCTGACCAATCTGGTCAAGCGCGTGATCGACCTGCTTCGGCCCATTGTGGATGCCCAGACCGACAACGTGCTGCGCAGTCGGGTGCTGGCCATGGATGAAACGCCGATCAAGGCCGGTCACCAGGGTCGGGCGGGCCCGCAAAAAGGCAAGTTGAAATCCGGCTGGTTCTGGCCGTTATACGGCGATGCCGACGAGGTGGTGTTCACCTACTCGAACAGCCGTGGGCGTGCCCACATCGAAGCCATCCTCAGCGAATCGTTCAACGGCACGCTGATCAGTGACGGCTACGCGGCCTATGCCCGCTACGCTGCTGCCCAAGAGAACGTCACCCACGCCCAGTGCTGGGTGCATAGCCGCCGTTATTTTATCGAGGCGCAGAAGGATCACCCGGAAACCGTCACCGAGGCCCTGCAACGAATCGCAGCGCTGTACCGGAATGAAGAAACCATCAGAACCCACGGGCTGACTGGCGAGAAGAAACGTCAGTACCGGTTGGAACACTCGAAACCGGTCGTTAGCGGCTTCTTCCAGTGGTGCCGGGATCAGTTGGCGTCAGGCGGCCTGGTGCCGAGCGATCCACTGACCAAAGCTCTGAACTACGTGCTCAGCCGGGAAGCCAGCCTGAGCGTATTCCTGGAAAACCCAGACGTGCAGCCAGACACCAACCACCTCGAGCGGGCACTACGCCCCATTCCCATGGGCAAGAAAAACTGGATGTTCTGCTGGACTGAATTGGGGGCGGAACACCTGGGCATCATCCAGAGTCTGATCAGCACCTGCAAGCTGCACAATATTACCCCCTACACTTACCTGGTGGACGTGCTGCAACGCATCAGCCAGCATCCGGCCAGTGACGTCAGCGACCTGACGCCTCGTCTCTGGAAAACCCGGTTCGCCGAGAATCCGCTACGGGCGCTGATCGATCCACGCCATCCTGACCGACAGAACAAACAGCCGGAGGCCACCGTTCATGCGCATTGACGACATGAGCATCGACCAGTTGCTGGAACTGAATCAATACATCTGCCGGCGAATTGATGAACTGCGTGACCGGGAGAACCTCCAGGCGCTGAGCCAGTTGCGGGTGGGCCTGAAAGTGACCTTCGAGAGCCGGGAAGGCCCCGTGCTGGGGATTGTCACCAAGATCAACCGCAAGAGCGTGATCGTGCTGGATGAGGATGGCAGGAAGCAGTACAAGGTCTCGCCGGAGTTATTGAGACCTCTCCGGGACGTGAAGTAGGTCAACTACGTCTTGGAATGAACGCTTACG
>AXCI01002986.1_pt1 | contig 134358 bp, 118 predicted proteins | sample 182571 | NCBI WGS metagenome assembly AXCI01 (sample SAMN02359225, study PRJNA218796) | groundwater metagenome | isolation source: Mt. Simon Sandstone pore water sample D5872 at 1.8km depth, Illinois-Basin... | place: USA: Decatur, Illinois | collected 2009-05 | reverse complement strand
TCCGTGTTAACGCCGGTGTAAAAAATGCCCATTTGCACCATGCCGAAAATCAGCGCACCGAGGGCCGCACCAATGGCAGATCCATAGCCGCCGGTCAGCAAAGCTCCGCCAATGACCACTGCGATAATGGCCTCCAGCTCTTTTAACAGGCCGCGAATGGTGTCCGCCGAACCGGTATCCATGACCTGTATGCAGGCAAAGATGGTGGCGGAGAAAGCGGTGAACATGAACAGTGAAATCTTGACGCGGTGGACGGGGACGCCCGAATTGCGCGCCGCATTGGCATCACCACCGCTGGCGAAGATCCAGTTGCCGTAAGGCGTGCACAGCAGCACCCAAGTCGCTACAGCGGTTAAACCCAGCCACCAGACAATCGAGACAGGGATACCGGTGACCGTGGGGTTGCCCGCAAAGTTGGTCGCCATCCAGCCATTTTCCGCCATCCAGCTAAATAGTCCCGTAGCGACTTCTCCAGAGAAAAGCGCCGCGAACCAATCTCCGGGAATATGATCCTGCACTCCCCCCACCTGAGTACGTCCCGTCAACAATCGGCTAGTACCAATAGCCAGGCCACGCAGAATGAACAGGAAGCCTAGGGTAACGATAAATGACGGCAACCCCGTTTTATTGACCAGATTGCCGTTAATCCAGCCCACCAGGCCCGCACAGGCGAACGCCAATAAAATAGCGGCCCATAGCGGCCAGCCATACTCCACCGCAGGGATGGCAATCAGAATGCCTGCCAAGCCAATCATCGAACCAATCGAAAGATCAAACTCTCCGCCGATCATCAGCAACGCAGCCGCCGTGGCGATAATGCCGAGCTGAGCGGCGACTTCAAGGAAATTAATAATACCCGCTGGGGTAAACATCCCAGTGCCGCTGGAAGCAGCTATAAAAAAGGCAAGCACCAGCACGGCACCGGCCAGCGCCCCCAGCTCCGGGCGATTAAGCGCCTTCTTCCAGAAAGAGACTCTCTGGATACGCTCATCTTGAGGAGCGGTTGCTGGCGCAACCGACTGTTTCGTTTCAGTAGAATTCATGGCGATCGACCCCCAAGGCCCGACACCGTCGAGCCTTTTTCAATTAGGTAGTTATCAACGGATGCCTTGGCTACTCAGCTCAATGACCTGTGCAGCGTTTTCTTGAGTGACAAACCCTGGGCCGGTGGCAACATCCCCTGCGGGTAGCAGGCCGTTTTTGACGAACTGATCTAGGAACATGACAGGCAAATAACCCTGCATGTACTGCTGTTGGTCGATCGCAAAGTCCAGTTCACCTGCATCCAAGGCTTCCAAAATACCGGGTGAAAGGTCAAAGGTGCCGAGAGTGAACATATCGGTTGCCCCCTGCTCACGCATGGCCCGAATCATCGGATCAGCGGCCAGTGCACCCAAGGTCAGCACACCACGCACGTCACTGTTCTCGTTGAGGTAAGCGACAATGGCATTGCGAATATTGGTGGGGTCGTAGGTGGTCGCTAGCTGCTCAGCATTGCCGTCAAAGCCCTCTACAAAGCCATCACAGCGCTGATCAAGCCCCTGGTTGCCTTGCTCATGGTTAACGCAGACGCCTTTCTCAACGCCCAGTTCCTGCATGCGCTCGGCGGCCTGTTTGCCCGCCTCGTATTCACTCTGCCCAATGTGCAGCCGGGCTCCATAATCTCTCGCCACGTCGCCACCGGAGTTAATGGTGATCACTGGGATGCCGTTATCGACAGCATTTTGGACAGCGCCGCCCAGGGCATTTTCGTCAGTAAAAGAGAGGATCAAGCCATCCGGATCCGATGCCACCGCTGCCTGTACAAGTTGCTGCATCTTGGCCATATCAAAGGTCGATGGTGCACGGTACTCCAGCTCAGCGCCTACGAGATCAGCGGCTGCCTCTGCGCCGTTCTTCACCACTGACCAGAAAGGATCAGAGGGGACACCATGGGTCACCATGACGAAACGGCTAGCTTCTTGTTCCGGTTCCTGTGCTTGTGCGGCACCTGCCATTAATGCCGTGGTGGCGGCAGAGGCTAGAAGCCATTGAGATAGACGTGCCATAAAGAATTCCTCATAACGTTATCGTTGTTGGTAGGGAAGTGGCATTAAATGCCTTGGCGCTATGGAATATAGGTTCCAAATAGCAATTCCTGCAAATTATTTATTCTATACTTTGGTATAAATGGAATATTTATTCCAATCAACTAGACTGCATAACAACCAGCCACTTTGCTCAGCGCTACTACCCAGGCGTACATGAGTGAATGAGTGGTACATCAGTTAACGCGAAGGAATTTGTATGCCACAGCCACCACAAAGCTACCGCGAGCTGGAAACGCTGATCACCGCCGAGTACGCCACGCTAAGCAAACGCTTACAGCAAACCGCTCGTTTTGTGCTTGATCACCCCCAGGAGGTTGCTCTGGCAACCGTGGCCAAAATTGCTGAGCAGGCAGATGTCACTCCATCCACCTTAATCCGCTTGGCCAATAGCTTGGGCTTTAAGGGTTTTTCCGAAATGCAGCAGCTGTTTCGCAGCCGCCTAGTCGATGAATTGCCTAACTACACAGAACGGATTCGCGCAGTACGTAGCGCTACCGGGGAAACACCCGACAGCACCCAGCTGTTGTGGGAGTTCGCCGATGCCAATCGCGCTGTTCTGGAGCAGCTTCCCAGCCGTATCGATCCAGAGAGCCTGGAGAAGGCGCTGGATATTTTTGAAAAGGCCCATGCGATTCATGTGATGGGCGCTCGGCGAAGCTTTATGGTCGCCAGCTATATGACCTATGCCCTGGCGCATGTGGATAAACCTGCGCTGCTGGTCAATGGTTTGGGCGGGATGTACGGCGAGCAGCTGCGCGCCATGAGCCAACACGACGCTCTGCTAACGATTAGCTTTTCCCCCTATGCCGAAGAGAGCCAAAAAGCCTGCGAAGACGCCCACCAGCGCGGCCTACCTAGTGTAGTGATTACCGATTCGAACCTTAGCCCGCTGGCCCGTTTCGCGGATGTCGTCTTCGTGGTCAACGAAGCCGAAGTAAAAAGTTTCCGTAGTTTGACCGCGTCGCTCTGCTTGACCCAGACCTTGGCGATTGCCCTGGGCGTGCGGCAAGACAAAACACGCGACAAAGAAAAGGGCCGTGACAAAAAACGTAAGGCCTAAACACCAAAAGCAAGCCAACAGCAAAAACAAAATAGGAGAGCTTATGAAACTCGCACTCATCGGCGCAGGACGCATCGGCAAGGTACATGCCCAGGCCATTTATTCACACCCAAACGTTACCCTGGCCGCCGTGGCCGATTTTCATCAGCCTGCCGCTGAAGCGTTGGCCGAGCAGTACGCCAGCCGAGCGGCCTCTGTGGATGAAATCTTCGCGGATGACACCATTGACGCCGTACTGATTGCTTCAAGCACGCCTACTCACGCGGAGTATCTGGAGCGTGCCGCCCGCGCGGGCAAGGCGATTCTGTGCGAAAAACCCATCGCCCTGGATTTAGCCCGCACACGAGATGCTCTGCAGGTACTCAGTGAACATCCGGTGACCTGCGCGTTAGGCTTTAACCGCCGCCACGACCCTCAGTTTGCAGCATTGAAAAAAGCGATTACCGAAGGGCGTATTGGCGCACTTGAAACGCTGACGATTATTAGCCGCGACCCCTCTCCCCCGCCTGCCGAGTATGTGGCTGAGTCCGGCGGCCTGTTTCGGGACATGATGATTCATGATTTCGACATGGCACGCTGGCTACTCGATGAACCCATCGAAAGTGTCTTTGCCGTCGGTAGTAGCATCATCGACCCAGCGATTGGCGAAGCAGGCGATGTGGATACCGCCATGGTGACCCTCACCACGGCCAGCGGAAAGCTGTGCCAAATCAGCAACTCACGACGCGCATGCTACGGCTACGATCAACGCATCGAAGCCTTTGGCAGCCAAGGCATGCTGCAAGCACAGAACGAGAGTGATACCCGGCTGCGCTTCACCGGTGAAGCAGGCCAAGTGGAAGACAAACCCAAGTGGTTCTTCCTAGAGCGCTATGCCAAGGCTTATCAACTTGAAATTGGTGATTTTGTCGCCGCATGGAAGGAGAAACGTGCGCCACTCGCCGGTGCCCAAGATGGCCTAGAGGCGTTGCGCTTAGCCGATGCAGCGGAGCTTTCATTGCGTGAAGGTCGCAAAATCCTGCTCGACGCCTCGGCCTAAACAGACGCAAACGGGTCTGTGGAGACCCTTCATATCGACAACGGTTAGCTGCCAACAGAGCAGCTAACCATCAGAAGGAGCGACATATGGCTTCCCTACTGGTACGCCCCACCGCCCCAGATGCCCAAGGCACCGTGATTGACGTGACCCCTGAATCGGCTGGCTGGTCGCACGTTGGCTTTCGGGTGCATAAACTCGCCAAGGGCCAACGCCTGGAGGCCAGCAGCGATGATCAGGAAATCTGCCTGGTGCTGCTCACCGGTCGCGCCACGGTAACCTGCGGCGAGCACCGCTTTGAAGATATCGGCCAGCGCATGGATATCTTTGAACAGACCCCGCCCTATGCGGTTTACCTGCCTGACCATGTTAGCTACGCGGTGGAAGCGACCACAGACTTAGAGCTAGCGGTGTGCGCCGCCCCTGGGCATGGCAACCATGCCCCACGGCTCATCGCGCCTAACAACATCAAGCAAAGCACCCGTGGCCAGGGCACCAACACCCGCCATGTTCACGATATTCTGCCGGAAACCGAGCCCGCCGATAGCCTATTAGTAGTCGAAGTATTCACACCTGCGGGTAACTGGTCGAGCTACCCGCCCCACAAACACGATGTGGATAACTTACCCCACGAATCACATCTGGAAGAGACCTACTACCACCGCATTAACCCTGAACAAGGTTTTGCCTTCCAGCGCGTTTACACCGATGACCGCAGCCTAGACGAGACGATGGCGGTGGAAAACGGCTGCTGTGTGTTAGTACCCAAGGGCTACCACCCCGTGGGCGCATCCCATGGCTACTCGCTCTACTACTTAAATGTGATGGCAGGCCCCAAGCGGGCATGGCAATTCCACAACGATCCCGATCACGAATGGTTGATGAAAGCTTGATGGAACGACACTTCGCCCGCTAACGTTTCTTCAGTGATATGCTTTACGACCCCGCACACGCGGGGTTTTTCGCGTTTGGCTCTTTCAGCTACTCATCGCCAAGGATATATCATGTTCCCTGACTATTCTGTCATCGCCTGGCTACTGATCGTGTTTTCCGTTTATCTAACCGGCGTTTCAAAAGGCGGCTTTGCGGGTGGTTTCGGCACGCTTTCGGTGCCGCTGATGGCGCTGGCCATTAGCCCAACTCAGGCAGCCGGGCTATTGCTGCCGCTGCTACTTGTAATGGATGTATTCGCGGTAAAGGCCTGGTGGGGTAAGCAGTCGAACGCGGAAGTATGGCGCTTTGTACCGGGCTTATTTATCGGAGTGGCGGTGGGGACGCTACTGTTTGGCAGCCTGAGTGAGCAAGGCGTGCGCCTGGCATTGGGGATTTTATCCGTCGTGTTTGCCGCCTATATGCTGCTGAAACCAGTCGCAAAAAAGCCAATTTCCAGCCGATGGGCGCTGCCAGCGGCAAGCGTTTGCGGGTTTACCAGCTTTATTGCCCATGCGGGCGCGCCGCCAATGAATATGTACCTAATGCCGCGCAAGCTCACCAAAGAGACATTCATTGCCACCTGCACGATCACTTATGCGGTAGTCAACACCATCAAATTAGGCCCGTATGTGTGGCTTGGCGAGGTCAACATGACCAGCGCCTGGGCATCGCTACTGTTGGTGCCGGTAGCTTGGATCGGCGTTCGTAATGGTCTATGGCTGCAAAGTCGTGTTAATGAGGCGCTGTTTTATCGTCTAGTGATTTTAGCGATGTTTTTAGTCGGCATTAACTTGATGTGGCAAGCATTGAGCTAGGCACTGTTCAGTTACAACGCCACCAGCACCAATCCCGCTACCATCACCAGGGTGCCGAGGGCTTTTGCCCGGGATGCAGGCTCTTTTAGCCATAGCACGCCCATCAAGACACCCACTGGAATAGAGAGCTGGCGCAGCGCTACCACGTAACTCACCTCATCGGTGAGCGCCATGGCCATCAGTACTAGGCCATAGGTGCAGGTCATCATCAGCCCAGTGGCCACCAGGATCGGCAACCCTTGCTTGCGAAGCGCAGGCAAACGGCGACGCTCTGCCGGTAACAACGCCAGCAGCGGTACCGCCCACGCCAGCGTCATGACCGATTGCAGCACCATAAACACCACCCCGGCGGTTAACCCGCTATGCCCTGCTCCTTGCATCAGCCCCAGCGCCTGCTTATCAATCAGCGAATAGCCTACCGTGCCCGCCGCGGCCAGCAGCGCAAAGCCCATGGCCGGCGTGAGGTAGGTAGATAACCTGCGCGCTTCTGGATGGCTAAGCGGCAGGCAGAGAGCGCCGACCACCACCAGCACCATGCCAAGACCGTCCCAGCGATCCAGCACCCGGCTGCCCAATAGCGCAATGGAAATGAGCGGTACCAGTACCACCGGCAGCGCCCGGGCAATGGGATAAAGCACGCTAATTTCCCCACGGGCATAGGCCCAGGCCAAGCCGCCCATATAGAGCATTTGGCACAGCCCTGAGAGCGCCAGCCAGCCCCAAAAGGCAATTGGCAACGCCACGAGTGAAGGCCCAAGCAGCACCAGCGGCAGCATCACCGCACCTCCAGCGCCGTAAGCTAAAGCAAAAGAGGCCAATGAGGGCGCGTTGCGCTTACCCAGCACGTTCCACCCAGCGTGCATACATACCGACACCAGTACCAGAGCGAGTGCGGTAGGACTCAAGGACGCTCTCCCCGTTGTAAGCGTGTATTAATAGTTTCTACAACGCCGGGCAGGTCGGCAATGGTCTCAATACAGTAGTGGGGTTGTGAAGGCGCAAACTGGGCGGCCACTCGCTCGTGGGCCGCTTGGCGCTCTGATTTACTCAGCGATTGATACTCTGCATAAGTTAGCCCTAGCGCATTGCCTGAGCAGGTAAGCGCGACTGCCCACATTCCCGCGCTACGCCCTTCAAGTATGCCCGGCGTGGTGTCGTCGACTTTAATACAGGCAGCCACATCGCTAACGCCTAGGGCAATCACATTGGCCAGCGCCTGAGCAGGATGCGGACGGCCATTGGGCACTTCATCGGTAGCCACCACATGATCGACCTGCAGGCCGTTATCAGCGGCCAGGGCGGCCACCTTTTCCATCACGACTAATGGATAACCGGAGCAGGAGCCAATTTTAAGCCCCTGGGCGCGCAGCGTAGTTAGAGTATCGAGCGCGCCAGGAATTACCTCCGAGTGGTCGGCAATCTTGGCGATTTGCAGGGGCATAAAACGCTCGTAAAGCGCCGTGACATCATCATCAGCAGGCGCATGGCCGACCGCCTGAACAAAGCGTTCGGCAATATCCGGTTGATTGCAGAGTGTACGAATATGATCCCACTTGCCCATGCCCATGGGCCCGCGGGCTTCTTCCAGGCTAATCGCCACACCCAGCTCTGCGAACGCTTCGACAAATATCTGGGTCGGTTCAAAGGAGCCAAAGTCAACCAGAGTTCCTGCCCAATCACAGATAATCGCTTGAAGATGTTGGGGTGTTTGATACTGCATTAGGCGCTCCCTGATTGTGAAGATAGGTCAGTAATAAGAGAAACATCCATATCTGCTAGCGCCTCTTGGATGGCGCTTAGCAGTTCCGCGATCACCGTCGCGTCTAACTGGCCAATGCAGCCGATGCGAAAGCTTTCTACCTCGGTCAGCTTGCCGGGATAGATCAAAAACCCGCGCGCCTTTAGCGCCGCGTAGAAGGCGTTAAACTCAAAGGCGGGATCAGTGGGACTTAAAAACGTGGTGATAATCGGCGACAACCACTCATCTTCCAGCAGCGTACTAAAGCCCAGTGACCGCATGCCGTTGACCAGTGCATCACGATTACGGGTATAGCGAGCGCAGCGCCCCGGCACGCCGCCCTCTTCCCGGTGCTGGGCAAGCGCCGCCTGAAAGGCCACCACGGTGTGGGTGGGCGGCGTAAAGCGCCACTGGCCGGTGCGCTCCATATATTCCCACTGGGCGTAGAGATCCAGACTCAGCGAGTGGGCGCGCCCTTTGCCTGCTTCAAGCAGCGCCTGGCGAAGGATCACAAAGCCAAACCCCGGCACACCCTCAATGCACTTATTGGCAGACGAAACCAGCACATCGATAGGTGTTTTCGCGAGACTGATCGGTACGCCACCAAAGGAGCTCATCGCATCCACCACCAGCGTTTTGCCATGGGCGTGTACCACCTCAGCTATCGCCTCTAACGGGTTTAAAATACCGGAGCTGGTCTCGCAGTGAACCAGAAACACCGAGGTAATCTCTGGGTCTTGTTCAAGCAGTGCCGCCACTTCGTCGGGATGGGGAGGCAGGTAGTCGCCCTTATCCAGGGTCACGTAACGGCGGCCCATCATGTGGAGCAACTGCGCCGCGCGCTTGCCGTAGGCGCCGTTCATCAGAACCAGCACTTTACCGTTGGGATCCGTGGCGCAGGCCAGCGCACTCTCAACAGCAAAGGTGCCGCTGCCCTGCATCGGCACGCAGGCGAACTCATCGCTTGCTGCCTCTGCCATGGCAAGTAGCTGGCGACGAATATCAGCAGTCACTTGGTTAAAATCATCATCCCAAGAGCCCCAGTCACGCAGCATGGCAGCCTTGGTCGCATGGGAGGTAGTCAACGGCCCTGGGGTTAATAGATAGGGCTCTTTGATTGAATTAATCATTTTGGTATATACCAGATTTTTTTTAAACACTTTAATCGCAAGCAAAGCGGCTGTCTAGGTGTTGCCTAGCCTACCAATCGCCAACGTTGAGCGTTATTTAACAGAACATGGGTAAGCACTGCATGCAGCAGCTTCACCACCAGCGAGGTGAGAAAAATCAGTACGGCCATGGCCGCCGCGCTGGCAAAGTAGCCCGCCTCATCCAGATGTAGTACCGCTACCGACGCAAGCCGCGTATCGCTGTTATAGAGGAACACCACCGCCGACACCGTCGTCATCGCATTGACGAACAGGTAGACCGAAATATCCAGCACAGCGGGCAGGGAGACCGGCAGCGTAACGCGGCTGAAGGTGATCCAAAACGGCACTTTTAGTGAGGCCCCCACGGCTTCAAACTCAGGGTCAAGCTGCTTGAGTGCGGTCACTGAGGTGAGGTGACACACCGTATAAAAATGCACCAGCGTGTTGAGCACCAGAATCGCCATGGTGCCGTAAAGCCAGTTCAGGGGATTACCTGCCTGGTTAAAAAGAAGATATAGGCAAGCCCCAGCACCATGCCCGGCACTGCCATGGGCAGCATGGCCATAAAGTGCAGCCCTTGGCGCAGCGGACGGTAGCCTTCGCTCTTTTCGATCAGCCAAGCGTTAAAGAAGATCACCAGCGTGCCCACTAACGCTACGCTAAACGCCAATTTGAGCGAGTTAAACCACGCGCCCCAGCCGCCATCGGCCATGCCTTGGAAGGTGTAGTGTTCCAGCGTGAAGGAGAGGTTATAGGGCCAGAACTGTATCAGTGAGGCATACACCGCCGTACCGATGACGAGCAGAATAACGCCCGCTACCGTGTAGCAAAGCAGCGCAAATATCCAATCCCGCAGCGGGTTGGGCGTGGGCTGCCACGGCACCGCCCGGGCCGAGAGCTGGGCGACTTGGCGGCGCTGTATCCAACGGTCGACGATAAAGGAGAGCACCGCTGGCAACAGCAAAATCACGCTCACCACCGCCCCCATTTGAAAGTTCTGCTGGCCGACGACCTGTCGGTAGACATCGGTGGCCAGCACGCTGAACTGGCCACCGATGATTTTAGGCACGCCAAAGTCGGTAATCGCCAGGGTAAACACCACAAAAAGACAGGAAATTAGCCCGTAGCGTACTCCAGGCAGGGTAATGGTCAAAAAGGTGCGCCACTTAGGGGTGCCCAGGGCTTCAGCTGCTTCGTAGAGCCGGGCATCACTATTGGTTAGCGCCGTAGTCAGCAGCATCAGCGCGTGGGGAAAAATCCAGAAGCTCATGCCTATGACGATACCGATCGGCCCATAAATCGAGTGGCCCGCCAGCACGTCGCGCAGAAACCCCTGGTTGCCAAACAGGTAAACCAAGCTGATAGCGGGCAGTAGCGACGGCGCTAGAATGGGCAGAATCGCCAGCATGCGAAACAGCCGTTTGCCCGGCATGCAGGTACGGGTAATCCCGTAGGCGCATACAAACGCTAACCCTACTACCGCCACGGTGGTCATCAGTGCGACCCGCAACGAGTTGGCAATCGAATTGACCAGCGCCGGGGTTTGAAAGTACTTAGCAAAATTGGCCAAGCCGATAAAGTCACCGGCGCGGTCTTGCAGACTTTTAACCAGCATGGCCACCAGCGGGAATAGCAGCCCCACCACCAGCAAAGCGACACCCGCCAGTAGCGCCAATAAACGAATAAGCGACTCCAGCGACGGCTTGGTCGCCGATGTTGAGAAGGCGTTGGCGATCATTGCTGACTGCTCCCAGCGGGGTACAGGCGTGCGGCTTCCGCAGGCAGGTGAATAGCTAACGTTTGCCCCACGTAGAGATCCAAGTCGCTACTATCACGGCTGGGCACATCGGCGATTAGCGTTTGGTCAGCTTCGGTTAGGTGCAGGGTGACCCGCTGAAAGGGGCCTAAAAACTCGATTCCGACCACCTCGCCCTTCAGCGCTCCACCGTCACGGCTAAGCGCCACTGTCTCCGGACGGATGGCCAGCTGGGCGGCTTGGCCCGACGCCAGAGTGTGCGGCAGGCAGGCGCAAGGCGTGGAGCCAACCAGCGCCTGGGTGCTGCCCTGCACAGTGACGTCGAGGAAATTCATACTGCCAATAAACGAGGCTACAAAAGCGCTGGCAGGCTGGTGGTAAATCTCGGCCGGGGTGCCCACCTGCTCGATCACGCCGTGGTTCATCACCACAATGCGGTCGGCCATGGTCAATGCTTCTTCCTGGTCGTGGGTCACCATAATGGTGGTCACACCCAGGCGCGCCTGGAGCGCTTTAATTTGGCTGCGCAGATGGCCGCGTACCCGAGCATCCAGCGCCGAGAGGGGTTCATCAAGTAATAACAACCCCGGCTCGGTGGCCAGCGCCCGCGCCAGCGCAACCCGTTGCTGCTGGCCGCCGGAAAGAGCTGCCGGGTACTTCGTTTCACTGCCCGTTAAGTTCACTAAGGCGAGAAGTTCAGCCACCCGAGCATGAATATGTGCTCGATCAACCCGGCGGTTACGCAGCCCATAGGCAACATTGTTAAACACCGTCAGGTTGGGAAACAGCGCATAAGATTGAAACACAATGCCAAAATCACGTGCTTGGGTAGGCAGTGCGGAAATATCGTTGCCACGCTGAATCAGCGTGCCCGTCGTTTGCTTGGTAAGCCCCGCAATGGTACGCAGCAAGGTGGTTTTGCCACAGCCGGAGGGGCCCAAAAAGCAGACAAACTCGCCCTCGTTAATGGTCAGGGAAATACCGTCTAGCGCCGTAAAACTACCAAAACGCTTGGTGACGGTATTAATGCGTAAATGCGGTGTCGTAGGGGTCATCACCGCCGGCGAGTCGGCTGCCAGCAGCGATGTCATGGTGGTGTGCATAACATCTCCAAGCCCCGGCTTAAACGCCGAGGCAACTGATCGCGAATCGCAGCTTACTGTTCGGTTTTACCGTCATAGCGGCGCTGCCACTCAGCCAGCACGCGCTCGCGGTTCACGGCCGCCCACTTGAAGTCGGCGTCGATCATGCGCTCGGTAATATCGGTGGGGTAGTTTTCGATGGGCTGTGCAACGCCAGGATAGGCCACCACCGCATAACCTTCGTTATACAGCTCGTTGGCTTCCCGTGAGATCGACCAATCCAACAGCGTTTGCGCCGCTTCTTGCTTGTCGGTACCGGCCACCATTGCGGACGCTTCCATATCCCAGCCCAGACCCTCTTCAGGGAAGACAACCTCAATAGGCGCACCCTGTGACTTCAGGCGCGCGCCGCGGAAAGCGAATGACACGCCTACTACGGTCTCGCCTGTGGCCGCCAGGCTACAAGGGGCAGAACCCGAATGGGTGTAGCGCGCGATGTTGTTATGCAAACGATCCATATAGTCCCAGCCCTGCTCCTCATCCCATAGCTGTAGCCAGCTGGCGACATCCAGGTAGCCGGTACCGGACGAGTTGGGGTTGGGCATGATCACATGGCCTTCAAACTCTGGCTGGGTCAGGTCTTCCCAGGAGGACGGCATCGGCACGCCCTGGCGTTCACCTTCGATAGTGTTGTAGCAAATAGCCGCCACCCAGGCGTCCATGCCCACCCACGCGGGGTCTTCGCCGTCACGATAGGCCGCATCGACAAATTTTGGGTCGAGGTTTTCAACGCCTACGGGGGCATAGCGTTCCAGCATGCCCTCTTCTTCAAGCACCAGCAGGCTGGTAGCGGCCAGGCCCCAAATCACGTCGGCCTGGGGGTTGTCTTTCTCTGCTAGCAAGCGAGCGGTAATCACGCCGGTGGAGTCGCGCACCCAGTTAATCTCGATATCCGGATGGGCGGCGTTAAAACGTTCGGCGTATTTTTGCAGGTCGTCGGACTCAACGGCGGTATACACCGTCAATTCAGTGGCCTGAGCATTTGAGGCAAGCGCAACCGCAGCGACACCTGCTAACAACGTAGAAGGTAATAAACAGCGTGGCATCATGATAGTAGTCTCCCGGCTAATTGGTATAGACCAGAAGTTTGCCGCTATTAAATGACAGCGCGATGACGCTTATTTGACCGATTTTTTAAGTTGTGATGCTGAGCGCGTTATTGCTGACCAGAAAGCTCCACGCTGATACACAGGGAATCATGCAGCCAGTGCTCTTCGTCGTACTCAATGGGGCGCTGAAGGTCGTCTAAAATAGCGCGGTTAATGTTCAGCCCGGCAGTGCCTGGTGCCACCAGTAACTCTTCGGCGTCAATAGGTAACAGGGCTTCAGATACCATGCGGATCGAGCGGTTGGCCAAGTAGTGCCCCCAGCGCTCACGCAGCAGACCCCAGAGCGACTGTCCACTGTAGATGTCCAGCAATTCGGGCGCGCGCTCTGGCACCACCCACAGCGACTCCACTAGTACCGCGCGATCATCCACATAGCGTCGGCGGCGGATATGGTGAAACGGCTGATCATCCGGCAGCCCCAGCGCCCGTGCAGCGGGCACATGAACACAGGTTTCAAGCTTCAAAACCGCCGTTCGGGGCTGCCGCCCCTGGGCACGCACATAGTCATTAAAGCCTGCATCACGGGTGGGGTCGTAAACCAAACGGGCGGGAGAGATAAACCAACCGCGCCGGTTGCTGCGGTGAATAAGGCCCTCCCCTTCGAGTTGCGCCAGCGCTTGGCGCAGCGTCACGCGGGTGGTGGCAAAGCGTTCCGCTAACGCGCGCTCAGCAGGCAACTTACCGTCCCAGTGGACGGCATTTTGGTCGATTAAATGACGCAGCTGTTCGGTTAGCTGTAAATAGTAGGCATCAGACATGCACCAATTTTCCTGGCAAGGCGTTAGGCAGTGAAACGCCGGTTTGGCGTGATCGCCCGCCAGTCTAAGCGCCGCCAACCTTCAACGCTAGCCACCTCGGCCAGCACCGGGTCAGGGTTGACTGCCACAGGGCAATCCACGTATTGCAGCAGCGGTAGGTCATTACGGGAGTCTGAGTAGAATGTCGTGTGGCTAGGGGTGATCTGCTGTTCAGTAAGCCACTGCTTTAGGCGCAGCACCTTACCGCCACGATATGAAAATATGCCTTCGCTTTGGCCGGTGTAGCGAGCGTCTTCATTCACGCCGCGCTCTACGCTCAGTTCCACCGCTAGCACGTGCTCTATTCCTAGCACCATCGCTACCGGCTCAACGAGATGGCGCGACGAAGCCGAGATCAACAGCAGGGTATCACCCGCCTGGCGATGCGCTTCCAGGCAGGCCCAGGCTTGATCGAAAATACGCGGCTGCAGGTGCATGGCCACAAAGCGCTCGACCTCTTTTTGCACATCCTTCACGCGTCGCCCTCGCAGCGGCGCGAGCGTCATGGCTAAGTACTCTTCCAGCTTAAGCTTGCCAGCGTGGTAGGCCCGTTGCATTTGATCCGCACGCGCCATAAAGGTCTCGGCATCGCTGATCCAACCTTGCTCTATCATCCATAAATTCCAGCGATCGCTGCAGTCTCCGTCCAGGAGGGTGTCATCAAGATCAAACAGGGCCAGACGCATGGGAGCACTCCTTTATCGCGGGTTGGCGGCGCGTAGGGTATGCCAAAGGTGATGACAAGACGATGACGCTGGTGGTTAATATAAATGGCGACAATCGTCAGTCATCAAATCTAGCAGCGATAGTGCCTGGGGCGAGCGGCAATGTCTGGCAGCGCTGCCAAATGCGTTCATAAGCAGGGCGTAAGGTTTCGGTCATTTGTTCGGCATTAGCAATCTCGGGCCTAAGCCGCTGCATAGCCTCGCTGATACGTTTGGATATCTCGCGTTGATCGAGGCGGGTTAATTTGCCATCTGCAACGACACATTCGCCCTCTACCAGCACGCTATGAATGCCGTTCCCGCTCTCCCCAAATACTAATTGGCGTAAAGGGTTATTCAGCGGCGTAAACGCAGGGGCATCCAACCGATAGAGCACCATGTCTGCACGCTGCCCAACCTTTAAGCAGCCCAGCTGTTTCTCAAGCCCAAGCGCTTTTGCGCCGCCTTGGGTAGCGGCATAAAAAGCCTCTTCAGCGCCCACCCAGCGGCGATAATCATTACCCCGCAGCTTGTGCAGCAGCGCCGTATTAGCAACTACACGTAGCATATCGGTGGTTTCCAATGAACCGCAGCCATCGGTGCCCAGGCTAACGTTGACGCCAGCATCCAGCAGTTGGCGAAGTGGCATCAAGCCCGAACCCAGCTTCAAATTACTATTGGGGTTATGTTGCACGCTGGCACCACTAGCGGCAATCCGCGCGATGTCATCATCTGTCAGCCACACGGAATGAATAAGCGACGTACCTGGTGCCAGAAAGCCCAAGTCATCCAAATGTTGAAACAGCGTTTTGCCGCGCTGGTACCATGCAGACGCCGCCTGTAGCCGGGTCTCCTGCACATGAATAATCACCGGCAGGCCGGTGCGGTCAGCCAGCGCACGCACCTCTTTCAAAAGGCCATCGGTGCAGCGCTGTGGGGCTGACGGCGCTAACAGCACACCGACTCGGTTATCACGTGGGTGGCGCGTTGCCGCCAGTGACTCAACAAAGCGCAAATACTCGGCGGCGGGCGTCGCGTTACCCGGCGCTAGGCTAGCCAAGGTTTCATGGCTGCACTCTTCGTGGATAAATGGCACGCTTTCATGAAAAGGCACATCAAATAGCGTCGGCCCTACCAACGCGCGAATACCGATATCTTCATACGCCTTTAAGGCGGCCTGCACATGTTCAGGGTTTAAAACCGGTGACGCATTGAAATCATCGACAATACAGGTGGTGCCCGACAGCAAGGCTTGGCAAGCGCCAACCAGCGTACGTAGGTAGGTATCATCAGCGGTCAGCGGCAGCGGCTTTGCTGGTCGTACGTAATTCATCCACAGCTCAAGGGGCAGTCGGTCGTAACGCCCCTTGTGGAAATTTTCATGGGAGTGGTGATGGCCGTTAATAAAGCCAGGCACGGTAAAGGTGTCGGAGGCATCTACCCGCTCTCCTTCCACTGGCTGGCTTCCCGATGGGCGGATGTCGTCAATCACGCCATTGCGAATGACGATATCCATCGGCTCAGTGCCGACAGAAACGCCATCCTCACTCAGCGCCAGCGTTCCCACTAGCGTTATGGTTTTGTGCATAGTGGTTTTATCCATATCGGTTTTCCATAGCTCACACAAACAAGCAGCTCCTGATCCAGGAGCTGCTTGAGCGGACGGCGTTTTTATTCGCCGAGGTAAGCAGCGCCCAGTGCGGCCTGCTCAGCCGTTAAGGCTTCAGCAAAGGCTTCATGGTCAAGAAACTGGATACCTGAGCCAATCTGGCCGATCAAGCGAAGAAAACCTTCATCCTGGGTTAAGCGCTCAAAGCCGTCGCTGAGTTCAGCCACTACTTCAGGCGGTGTGCCTGCGGGTGCCATCACACCCCGCCAAAACTGGAAGACAACGTCGTAGCCCTCTTCCTGGCAGGTGGGGATATCCGCATAGGCTTCAAAGCGCTCAGTGTCGGTTACACATAGACCCACCAGCGTACCCGCATCAAGGTGCTCGCCGACAACGCTTGGGTCACCCGCATAGGCCATGGTATTGCCACCCAACAGTTGGGTCACCGCAGGGCCGCCGCCACCAAGCTCTACGCCTCGCATATCAATATCCGCCGTGGACTTAAGCATTTCAAATACGGTAAAGGTAAAACCATTACGGTTATCGGAGCTGTAAACCAGCTCGTTGGGGTTGCCTTCGGCGTAATCGACTAGCTCTTCGATGGTTTGAAAAGGCTGATCCGGCGTAGTAACAAAAATCGCTGGGCTGTAATTGATGCGTGCTACGGCGACAAAATCATCCATTTCGTAAGGTAGGTCTTCGACTTGAGGGCGCAACGAGTTAATCGTTGGGTCACCAAACAACAACATGGTGCCATTTGGCGTACTACGCGCCACTTCAGCCGCAGCAACGGCACCACCACCGCCACCTCGAATGGTAGAAATTAGCGGGCGACCCAAGAAGTCCTCCCCCACCGCCGTGATAATACCAGCATGGAGTGAGTGCGACCCACCGGCTGGATACGGTGTTACGAAACGGATAGGTTCATCAGCAAGATGACTCTCTTGAGCTAGTGCTTGCCCACCGGTAAGTGTCGCTGCGGCCGTTAATGAAGCGGCCATCAACGTACGGGCAAAAAGGGGACGGGTCATGAGGTAACTCCTAGTGCTTTTGGGACGGGGAAGGAAGACGTTTAAAGCGCTTTTTAATAATTCCTGCTGTCGTTAGCCCACGCCAAGCCATCACGATAATGACAAGGGCTAATAAGACCAGCAGGATGAGGCTGCCTGGACGCGACCAGAAGATCGCCAGACTGCCGTTTGAGAACACTAGCGATTGGCGCAGAGCGCTCTCAAAACCCGGCCCAAGTAACAGGCCAATAATCAGCGGTGCCACGGGAAAACCTGTTCGCCGCATGACATAACCCAAACCACCGCCCGCGACTAATATCAGCAAATCAAAGGAGCTGGAGTTGACGGCGTAAGCCCCGCACAAACAGAGCAGCATGACGCAGGGATACAGCACGGTGGGAGGAATACGCGTGACCTGCTTTAGCCAGCGAATCGCTAGCAAACCAAAACCAAGCAGCAGTACATTGGTAACCAGCAGCACTAAGAACATGCCAAATAGAAAGCCGGGATTTTGCTGGATCATCAACGGCCCTGGCATCATGCCCTGAGCCATTAAGGCACCGATAAGCACGGCTGTAATCGTGTCGCCAGGGATTCCAAAGATGGTCATCGGAATAAGCGCGGCGGGGACGACAGCATTGTTGCCTGACTCTGCGGCGGCTAGTCCTTCCAGTGATCCTTTACCAAATTTTTCTGGCTCGCGAGAGCGCCCCCGGGCGACCCCATAGGCAATCCAGCAGGCAATTTCAGCCCCTAACCCAGGCAGCGAGCCTAAAAATGCGCCTAACGTGGTGGAGCGAATAATCGTTGGTCGCAACGCCCAAAACTCAGCCCGGCGCAGCCGCTCGCCACCATGCTCCACCGCCCCTGGACGACTGTTTTCCGCCGAATGCGAGGGAGGATGTGTGAGCTGCATCAGTATTTCGCTGAGTGCGAACATGCCAATCAGCAGCGGAATTAGTGACACCCCCGCTAATAAATCGGTGCTGCCGAAGGTGAACCGCTGATAGCCAGTCATGGGGTCAAGGCCTACACAGGCAACCAATAAGCCTAGCCCTGCGGCAATCATGCCTTTGAGAAAACTTTCTCCGCTCACCGTCGCAATCATGGTCAGCGCAATCAGATAGAGCAGCGCAAACTCTGGTGATCCAAAGCGAATAGCAATACTCGCCAGGGGGATGGCCACCACAATCAGCACCAAGGTTGCGAGAAAATCAGCCGCGACCGAGCTATACAAACTCAGCTCCAGCGCTTTGCGCGACTTACCCTGTTGCGTTAGCGCATAGCCATCTTTGGCGGTTGCGGCCGCCGCTGCCGTTCCAGGGGTATTGACTAAAATGGCCGGAATAGAGCCGCCATAAATGGCCCCTTTGTAAATTCCTAGCAAAAACGGAATACCGATAGTGGCGTCCATAAAAAGGTAAAAGGAGCCAGCACTGCAACCGCCATGGTGGCGGTAAGCCCCGGCAGTGCGCCAATCAAAATACCACCGGCTAAGCCTGCGGAAAGCGCCAGGAAGACCCAAGGACTGGCCAGCATCGCCAGCCCCTGCTGCAGCACACTAAAATCAATCACAGCAGAGTACCCCGCGGAAAATAGATCCCCATCACCCCTTCAAACAGATGGATGACAACGGTCGGCGGAATAACCGCCAAGGCCAGCAGTACATACCAGCGCCGCTCACCAAAACATACTGCTAACAGTGGCACTGCCAACATGCTGACTAACCAAATACCCGCTACGTTGATCAATAACGCCATCGCCAGCATTAAGATGAAAGCGCTAAGCGCAACTCCTGTACGGCCCCGCTCAAATACAACGTTTGCGTTGGCTCGCCACGTCCCCAATAGCATGATCACCCCCAAACCGGTGACCAATAGCGCAACAAGACCAGGGAAAAACGCCGCCGATCCAATATCTCCCGGCGCGCCATACGGAGGTGGTGTGCCGTGCACAATGCGCAAAAAGCTAACCCCAATGGCAATGATCCCTAACGCTAAAAACGTGGTAAGTAGTTTGCCAATCAGTACAGGGTTACTGGTCAGAAGTTTTGACATTATTCCTGCTCCGCGCGCATTAGCAGCAGTGCTATCGCTGAAGAGCTCACCACTCGACACCCCCTTCCGGTCGCGGCTTGGGCCGCGCGGGAGCAGGTAGGTCGCAGCGCAGAAAGGCACCGCGCCCAGGCGTACCTAAATAGTCGCCATCCCTCCAGACCACTTCACCTCGCGCCAGGGTCAGGGCAGGCCAAGCGGTGACGGGAATGCCCTCGTAGGGGGTGTAATCAACGCCATGATGTAAATCCACATTGCGAATAGTGCGCTTAAGCCCGGTATCCCAGATGACTAGATCTGCATCAGCACCAATGGCAATTGACCCCTTACGCGGATAAAGCCCATACATACGCGCAACATTGGTGGCCGTGAGTGCCACAAACTGCTGAATGGTAATTCTGCCGGTCTCTACCCCATGGCTAAACAGCAGTGCTAAGCGGGTTTCAAGCCCTGGAATACCGTTGGGAATGCGCGCAAAGCTGGCATCTTCCCCTACCGCAAACTTGCCCTGCGGCCCGTCAAAGGTGAACGGTGCATGATCGGAGGAGAACACCTGGAAAACGCCATTTTCTAACCCATCCCAGACGAATTGCTGATTCGCCTTATCGCGAGGAGGCGGGCTACAAATGCACTTGGCTCCCTGAGGGTCATCATCTAAGCCCAGGTCATCGGCGGTTAGGAATAAGTACTGGGGACAGGTTTCGGCATAGACGCGTAAACCATGTTGGTGCGCCCAGCGCAGTTGCTCCATCGCTTCGCGTCCTGAGACATGCACAATCAAGATGGGCACATCGACCAGCTCGGCATAGGCAATGGCCCGATGAGTGGCTTCTCGCTCCACCAGCATGGGCCTGGCGGCGGCATGGTAACGGGGTGCCGTGTGGCCATTGGCAAGCAGGCGCTCGGTTAGCCAGGCAATGCAGTCGGCATTTTCGGCGTGGACCATCACCATGGCACCGTGTTCACGGGCAACCGCCAGCACATCAATGATTTCACGATCTGCTAGCTTCAGATCGTCGTAGGTCATATAGATCTTAAACGAGGTGTACCCTTCGCGGATTAGCTCAGGCAGCTCTACGGCAAGCACTTCAGGCGTGGGGTCGGTGACGATCAGATGGAAGGCGTAATCGATGCACGCTTTACCTTCCGCTCGCTGATGATAATCCTCTACTGCAGACCGAAGGCTCTGGCCCTTAATTTGGCAGGCAAAAGGGAACACCGTCGTTGTGCCACCGCAGGCTGCCGAGCGAGTCCCTGTTAAGAAATCGTCAGCCATTTTAGAGCCATCGGACGTCGGCTGATCCAGATGGCAGTGACCATCAATGCCGCCAGGCAGTACCCAGCGCCCTGCTGCATCAATTTCTTCTTTCCCCGCCGCTAGCGCATTGCCTAAAGCAACAATCACGCCATCGCGAATGCCAATATCGGCGTCGAAGACATCAGCGGCAGTGGCACAGCGCGCCCGACGAACCACTAAATCGAACTCAGCCATATTACAGAGCCCCTTCCATCAAGCGTCCCCAGCCGGTGACCGGCGTAGTGGCGTGCCCCGTCATACGCAGCATTTTCCACACCACTGTTGCGGTGGTATCCAACACCGGCACGCCTAGCTCAGCTTCCCACTGAGCAACGAGCTGGGCAGAATTGAGGTTGGTACAGGCGACAACAATCAAGGGGGCGCCCTGCTCGGCTACTCGCCGTACCTGAGCAGTCAGGGTCTCTTCACTCACCTCGGCAAAGGCAAAGTTTTCACTGATACTAAGGTGATCTTCCGCAACAATACTGAACCCTTCAGCGTGGTAATTCGCCAAGATACGCTGCTGTACGTCATCGGTATAAGGCGTTACCAGACCAAATTCACGTACACCGTACTCGGTCATAATCTCGTTAAGCGCCAACATGGATGTGGTCGCTTGAATGCCCGTTTCAGCCTCAATGCGCTGGCACAAGGTGACGTCGTGCTCAAAGCCGAGCCAGCCTGCGGAGGTGCCGCTCCAGCCAATCACATCGACCTTGGCATCGGCGAGCAGCTTGGCGGCAGCCAGCACATGGGTATCGTCAAATTGGCCCAATGCGCGCTGGCTTAGCGCTATTTCAGTAACGCTAAAACGAGAAAAATGCGCAGTGACACCAGGCACCTGATCCACCATCGCCGAGGTCAATGGCTCAAGCGCAGTATTTGAAGAGGGTGTTAAAACACCAAAACGGCTGCGGGGCGTGGTCATGGTCGTGCTCCAAAATTTATATGCGGTGTTTGCCTTACGATATGCGTTGCCGCCCGATTAATTGGCCCAGGGCGGGCGATAATCCCGTCCAGCTTTTTCAGGTGGTACGGCGTAGCTGCCCGCAGTGGCTTTATGGGGGTTGAGGCGTGCTAATAGCTCGGCCTGATGCACGGCACAGCTCACACCATCCACTACCGGCACTGGAATTCGCTCGGCTACGCTGCGGGCCAGCCCTGCCAGCGGTGCGCCGGCAATAATCAATACATCGGCTCCGTCTTCGCGTACGGCTGCTTCGCATAGCGCCACTAGCTGTTCACCTTTGTCCTGTTGAACACTGCCAATATTGGGCAGCGGCTCGTCTAGGCAGCGGATACTGGCCAGTCGCGAGGTCATCCCGTAGCGGTCAACGGTTTCGCTGTACCAGGCGCGAATGCGCCGCGAAATCGCCACAATGCCAATGCGACCGCCCAGCATGGCAGCACTCATCAGGGCACTTTCGGTAAGCCCGACCACGGGGATCGGCAGCATTTCACGGGCGGCTTCTAAGCCAGGATCGCCAAAGGCTGCGATGATCGCGGCATCATGTCCTGCATAGTGTTCAGCAAGCTCGTTCAATGTCGCATAGGCCCCGATGGCTGCTTCAGCGCGGGTTTCGATATAGGCCACTCCAAAGGCAGCCGTGCGCAGCGTTAGCTGTGTATCACTGCTTGCCGAGCGCTGCGCTTCAGCAGCGATAAGGTCGGTGACACTTTGTGAGATATTAGGATTAACGATTAGTAGCTTCATAAAGGCAGTCTCCACCGCATCAAACCTGAGCCCGGGCGCGCGCCCAGAGCGCTTCAGCCGCGTGCTGCGCATCGGCCAGCAATGCGGGTGTATCGGCCAAGCACAGCTCGCCGTCTTCGACCACTATCTGGCCGTTACACACCACCATCTCGACATCCCGCCCTTGAGCGGTGTGTACCAAGTTGCCCAGGGCGTTAATCAGCGGCACCAAGTGCGGGCGGCGGAAGTCAAACACCACTAAATCAGCGCGCTTGCCGGGAGTGAGAGAGCCCAGCTCAGCATCCAGACCTAACGCTTTAGCGCCCCCCAGAGTGGCCATTTCCAACACGTGATGAGGCTGCCAGGTGTCATTAATCTCTCTCTCTTGCACCCGACCCATAATCAGCGCCCAGCGCATCACTTCCACCATATCGCCGTGCATGTTGTCAGTGCCCAGGGCAAGGTTTGCACCTGCAGCGCGTAAACGGGTGGTGGGGGCAATGCGCCCACCCGTGGCATTTCCCCGGGGAATATGGGCAATGTTGGTGCCTGTACGACCAATACGCTCAATATCGCTGTCGGTCACGTACATGCAGTGGGCGGCGGTAAACCGCGGGCCTAGCAGCCCCACATCTTCCAGCAGCTCACTAGGCGTCATCCCGTCACGCTCTATCACTCGACGGTTCTCTTTAACGCTTTGGGAAAGGTGGCCATTAACGTGAATACCCAGCGCATCGCGGGCAGTGGCAACTTTGGCTAATAAAGCACGCGAGCAGGTATCAGGCGCATGGGCAGCAAGCTCTACGCCTAAGAGGCCATCCAACTTGCCCTGCCAGCGCTCGTGAAGCGCAATGGCTTCATTCAGCGTTCGCTCGCCAATTGCATCGCGATGCTCCCAGACCCCCTCGTGCACACGGCTGAAATCCACATCGTGAATGCGCCCACAGGTAATCACCCGCATACCTAGTTCGCCCATGGCGGGAAGCGTTAAGTCAGCATGCACATAGCTGTCATTAATCAGCGTTGAACCAAACAACAGCGCTTCGGCGGCACCAAGGCGAGCCAAAGCAACCGCCTCTTCTTCGCTCACTTCGTGGCCGTGGGGCACACCGGGGGTATACGCCGGAGCGAAGCCCATATCTTCCGCGACACCGCGCACCATGCTCAGAATGGTGTGGGTATGCACATTGATAAAGCCTGGGGTAATCACGCGGCCGGTTAAATTAAGGGTACGGCGCGCAGGGGGTAGCGGCTGTGCCGGATCGTTTGGGCCTACCTCGACTAAGCGACCTTGATGAATCACTAAGCGGGCATTTGGAATTTCGCCCAGCTGTGGATCAACCGTCAGTACACGAGCGCCATGAATAACCAAATCAGCGGGATGCTGAGCATCGAATGGTTGCGTCATTATCTGCTCCGATAACATTTAGTAGCCAAGCGCCCGGGGCAGCGCAGTGACCAACTGGGGAACGAAGATGCATAGGGCAAGCACTGCAAACTGGAAGGCCACAAAGGGCAGCGACTCTTTTACAAGCTGCATCATGGGGACTTTGGTGATGCCACTCATGACGAAATAGAGCACCCCCACCGGCGGAGTCATCATGCCGACGACCAGGTTGTACATAAACAGAAAGCCGAAGTAGAGCGGGTCAATGCCGTAGGTAAGCGCAACCGGTGCAAACAGCGGCACTAGCATGATGTAAGCGGCGTTAGATTCAATGAGCATGCCAACAACGACCAGTAGGGCCATGGTCAGCAAAATGAATATCATCGGATCGCTGGTCAGTTCCTGAATAAAATCAGATAGCATCATCGGCACCATCTCGATGGTGAAGATGAACGTCAGAACGGAAGCAAACGCAATTAACGCACCGACCATGGCCGACGTGACCGCGGCACGGTAGAGACAGCCTGGCAGGTCGGCGATTTTTAGCCGACGCGTGACAACAAAACCGATCAGGGCTGAGTAAACCACGGCGATAGCCGCGCCCTCAGTGGCGGTAAAAATACCGCCGACAATCCCACCGACGACAATCACTGGCATCATAATGATGACCATCGCGCGTCGCCCTTGGTGCAACACATTGGCCAGATTAAAACGCTCACCGGTTAGCGGGTAACCCCGCTTCCACGAGATCCAGCTGGCAATCACCATAAAACCAACGGCTAGCAAAATGCCGGGCAGAATACCGGCAATAAAGAGCCCGCCCACGGAGACCGAAGAGCCCGCCATCAGCGCATACACGATCATGGCATTACTGGGGGGAATCACCGGCCCCAAGTTAGCTGCGGAAGCAATGACAGCCCCAGAGTAAGCATCAGGATAGTACTTACGCAGCGAGGGCACCAAGGTGCTGCCCATAGCACTTGCACTCGCTACCGCAGCACCGCTGACGGAAGCAAAGATAGTTCCTGAAGTAATCGTGACATGGGCTAAACCGCCATGCATCCGCCCTACCAAGCTGTTGGCAAAGGCAATCAAGCGATCCATGATGCCCGCGCGCACCATCAGCTCACCAGCCAACATAAACAGCGGAATAGCCATTAAGGGGAAGCTATTGACCGCATGCATCATCCGCTGCGGCATGACCACCAGTTCAAAATCGAGCATCCACAGGCCCGCTAGCGAGCCAAAGCCAAGCGCAAAGGCCAGCGGCATACCGAAGAATGCCAGCGCTAGAAACAAGCCAATCGCCATCCATGTCATGACAGCTCCTCCCAAGTGCGCGACCCACCCCAAGCCAACAGCGCCAAGTGTAGAAAGGCGTGGGCGCCGCAAATCAGCACAGCGATATAGTAGATGGCAGAGGTGATCGGCAGGGTCGGCATCAGCTCTGGCCAGCGATCAACTGTCGCGACCCACGCGCCGACCATCACCATCAGCATGAGCAGCGTGGAAACGCCCGCCATCAGGCGAAAAAGAATCTCTTTCAACCAAGCGGGCATCATCATTACAAACAGATCAATACCGACATGCACCCCGTGTTTAACGCCATGGGGGATGGCCAGAAAAATCGCCCAAACGAAGCATAAGCGCGAGAGTTCATCGGCAGCATCAATGGAGGAGCCAAGCACGTAGCGCCAGAACACCTGAAGCGCAACGATGGTGACCATTAGAGCCATGACAGCGACAATGCCCCAGTAGGTAACGGAATCTAAGCGCTCAACAACCCATTTCGCCCATTGAAAAGCGGTGCGTAAATGCGGGGGCTCAGGCCCCCGCTTGGTATCGACTTGAGATGATGCAGAGGTAGGTGTCATGGCCGGCCTCACAGTGCTGCTTCAGCTTCCTGGGTAACCAACTCAATAAACGCAGGGTCTATACGCTCTTTGAGGCTTTCAGTAACTTCCAGCGTAGCTTCGCGCAGTTCAGCCCGTAGCTCCGGCGAGATCGGCGTAAACTCCATACCGTCTGCAATTAGCTGCTCACGCCACTGCTCTTCTTCCTCTGCGGCAGCTTCACGCTGCCAAGCCATCGCGTCTGCCATGGCTGAGTCAATAATGGAGCGGTGCTCTTCTGAGAGGCGCTCGTAGCTGCGCTGATTAGCAACGGCATTGATAAAGTCATAGAAGTGGCCGCTGTCAGATAAGTAATCTTGTACTTCGTTAAAGCGACGGCTGGCGATAATGTTGTACGGGTTCTCCTGACCGTCGAGCACACCCTGCTGCAGTGCTGAATAAAGCTCGGACACATCCATAGACACAGGGTTAGCGCCCAGTGCGCGGAAAGTCTGCAGGTGAACCTCGTTGGGCTGTAGGCGAATACGCATGCCATCAAAATCTTCAACCGAGGTAATCGGGCGCAAGTTATTCGTCACGTGCCGAAAACCCAATTCACCATAGCCAAGGTTAACGAAACCAAGCCCTAGCATCTTTTCATCCAACTGCTCACCAACGGGCCCGTCCATAACGGCGAACGCCTGTTCACGGTTATCAAACAAGAAAGGCAGGCTGACCGCTTCATACTCAGGGATAGAGCGTGTGAAGTAAGCAATCGAAGTGAATACAGCGAAGATTGTGCCGGAACGCACTTGGTCAACGTTTTCTGTGGCGCCCCCAAGCTGCATAGCGGGGAAAAGATCAATTTGAATCTCGCCGTCAGACTCGCTCTCTACCTGCTCTTTAAACACCTCCATCGCGCGTGAGACAGAGTGATCAGTAGGGAAGTTACCCGCTACACGCAGTCGCTCAGCCGCCTGTAGTGATGAGGAGAATAGGGTCGCTGCTGTCAGCAGCGAAGCCAGCTTTACAACGTTAGCTTTAGAGATCATGGGGAGGCTCCAGCGGTTTCATAAAGTAGTCATCGCATGCTCGCGCATGCGATTACCTAAAAATGAAGCAGCAATCCTCATGCCATACAGACATTGGCGGTTAAAAAAATGGACTTAAATGCAGCACAAATCGATGATTTAAAATAGAATTAAAAGAGTATAAACAATATCATAGTGATATTGTTTAATAAATTGCATACAATTTATTAAACATAATAATGCACAGAATTGATGCCATTTCGCATGGAGATTGCACTTGAATAGTGCGATTTTCCAATTCTAAAACGTTTTGAACACAGCACTACTGACCCCCTTGCCGTTACGGCATACTGAACGCAGTTTTCGACAGGATAAGATGACCATGGACGCCGCCCCGACTAGCAAGCCTGCCATCGAGCAAATAGCCGAGCGCATTACTGATGCAGTAATGGAGCACCGCTTACCGCCTGGCATTAAGCTTGTAGAGGAGAAGCTAGCAAGTGCCTTTGGCGTTAGCCGGACCAAAATTCGTCAGGCCCTCACCCTACTTGCTAAAGAGGGGCTGGTGACGCTACATGCCAATCGAGGTGCATTTGTTACCCGCCCAAGTGCTGCTGAAGCACGCGACTTATTCGCAACTCGACGGCTGGTTGAACCTGAAATAGTGCGTAATGTAATTGCTCGCGCCTGCGAGCATGACCTGGCTCGATTGCGCCAACATTTAGTCGCCGAGGCGGACGCTCGGCAGGAAGGAGACCGGAGAAAAATCATTCGCCTCTCTGGCCAGTTTCATATGCTACTGGCAGAAGTCAGCGGTAATAAATTCATAGAAAAATTGATGGCCGAACTGTGCCCATTGACCTGCTTAATCATTGCGCTTTACGACGCACCTCAAACGCCTGCCTGCCCTGAAGATGAGCACAGGTTAATAGTCGACGCCATTGCCGCTCATGATGAGGCTGCGGCTATTAAGCTAATGCTGCATCATTTAAACCACATTGAGTGTGAACTACAGTTAGACGCCGAACCTAAACATGAAATTCATTGGGAAACACTTTACGGCTAGCCCCTTACGCGGGTGATAACCACATCGCCGCAAACTCATCGGCCGGTAATGGACGGCCAAACCAGTAGCCTTGGGCTTCATTACACCCCATTTCGGCCAGCAGACGTGCTTGTTCGTGGGTCTCGACACCCTCGGCCACGGTCTTCATCTCGAGCGCTTGCGCCATGGCAATGATGGTTTGCACGATGGTGCGGTCGTGGCGATTATCGAGCATTTCACGCACAAAGGAGATATCGATTTTCAGTGCATCGGCGGCGAAACGTCGCAAATAAGCGAGTGACGAGTAGCCCGTGCCAAAGTCGTCGATAGAGAGAGCGTAACCCGCCTTACGCATGGCGTGAGTAATTTCCACGGCTTGGTCGGGGTCGCGCATAAAGTCGCTTTCGGTAAGCTCCAGCGAGATGGCATTCGTCGGAACGCCAGCCGTTAGTTGCGCAATATGTTGGGTTAGCTCTGGATCAGCAAACTGTTGGGCGGAAATATTGATCGACAGCCGACCCGGCAGCGCCTGCTTGTTTTGCGTTCCCCAGGCCATTAGTTGCCTTGCGGACTCCTCCAGCACCCAATCTCCCAATCCTCGAATTAAACCGCGCTCTTCAGCGAGAGGAATAAACTCACCCGGGCTCACCCAGCCCCACTCCGCATCGTGCCAGCGGCATAGCGCTTCAGCGCCTGTCAGCCGCCCGTTAGTGAGGTCTACCTGCGGCTGAAAATAGAGCTGCAACCGCTGTTCGCTAATAGCAGCGCTAAGCCGCTCGCTCATCAGTTGGCGCCGTTGTAGCGCATAACGCATGGTTTGAGTATAGGGACAGATGCTGTTTTCGCGCCGCTTGGCGTGGTGAAGTGCAATGCTGGCAGCGTTAAATAAATCGCCTGCTTCAGCGACATCTTGAGGGTAATGGGCAAAACCAATGCTGACATCAAGATGAAAAACGCGGCGCTCCAGATGCAGCGGCTGCGTGACGACTGCGCGCAGCTGCTCAATAAGATCATTGACGTGATCCTCATCAGCATCGACCAACAGCAAGGCGAATTCATCACCGGATAAGCGCGCCAGCGAGCCAGCCGTATGGCTGATCCGATGTAAACGATCCGCCACGGTGATCAGTAATTGATCTCCCACCTGATGGCCGTGCAGGTCATTCACTTCTTTAAAGCGACGAATATCCAATAACAGTAGCGAAAGCCCATGCTCACGTTGATGAGCCTCTTTCCACATTGTCCCTAGCAGCTCCATGAAACGAACACGGTTAGGCAAGCCAGTGGTGCTATCGGTATAGGCCAATTGGTGCATATGCCGATGGTCCCGGCGGCGCTCAAGCTCTGCCGCGGCGCCGGTAGAGAGGATTTGTAATACTGAGGTGGCAAACGCATTGGTGGTTAGTGGTTGGCGGTAAAAAACCATCATTACACCAATGGCTTCACCGTTGGCGTTGTCCAAGCGGCGGCCAATCCAAGCCCTGACCGGCAGCAGAGTACCTGCTAGCAGAAGCGGCGGGCTATCATGTACCACCGCTTCCCGCTCTAGCACCACCTGTTCGCTCGGTGACTCTTTTAATGCAAAGGTGTGCTGTTCAAGCGATTTTCCCTCTACCACCATGCTGACGGTGGTCGCCTGACCATAGACTTCCTCGCTTCCCTGGGGCGATGTATGCAGCAGCGCAATAAAACCCGCATCGGCTTCCAGCACTTCAACCAAGGTGGCAATCAATTGTTGAAAATAATCATCGCCGACTCGCGTGGTGACCGTAGAAGCCACTTGCAGCACGGCGTTTTGCACCCGCTGTGACTCTTGTTGATCGGTGACATCAGAGATAAAGCCTTCCAGACAAACAATCTCACCGGCATCATCTATAACGGCCTGGCCCTGTTCCCAAATCCAGCGGTGGCTGCCGTCACGGTGTTGCAATCGATACACCACACGATAAGGCCGTTTACTCGCTATGGCCGACTGTACCTCCTTGAAGAGCTTGTCTTGATCCTCAGGATGAATCAAAGCGGCAAAGCTGATAACCCGGTTGCCTTGCAACTCATCAGGCCGATACCCCGTTAACGCTTCCGCCCCCTGACTAACCAGTTGCATGGTCCATTCGCGGTCATTTAAACAGCGATAGGCCATGCCTGGGAGGTGATTAAGCAGCGTATCCAAGCGGCGCTCGCTCTCGCGCGCCACTTCTTCACTTTTTCTTAATGCCTGTTCCGCTTTTTGACGGCCAAGCTCTGCCCCTGCTTGGGCTGCAGCTATACGTAGTATTTCACTTGATAAACCATCGGTATGCATCGGTGCATTTTTGAGTACCGATAACAACCCTACCGGGGAGCCATCCGCTGCCAATAGAGGTAACCCCATATAGCTCTCGGCACCGAGCTCATGGAGCAGGCTATCGTTGGGGAAGCGTAACTGAACATCGCAATCATATAGGCAGAATTCACGGCCCAAGGAGGTTTCACAAGGGGTGCCTGATAATGAGTAAGTAAAGTTGGCTTGAAGTGCACCATTTGACCAAACGGCCAAGGTTTCGGCCATCCCTTGCTCAGCAACAGCGGCTACCAATACATGCTCAACACCTAATATGGCAGCTAAACGCTCCACTAGCGTTGCATAAAAGTTAGGACTTCCACTCTGTCCCACGCCTTCTGCCAGTTGGCGGAAGATATCGGCCGCGTTATTCCACATGCGCATTGGTGGGCTCACCTATTCCCGCTTTTTCTTCAGCTTAGCGCGAAGTGTCGCGACAAAGAAGCGCCCGTTAAACATCCAGGCAACCATGGCGGCCGCTTGGATGTTTAATCGTGGTCGATGGCGGGCGTTTAGCGAGTCATTGCCTCCGGTAAATAGAGGGCAATACCGGGGAAGAGATGCATTAAGGCAATCGCCAGCAGCATCAATAGGAAGAACGGCAGCGTGGCTTTGGTAATGGTTAAAATATCCTTGCCCGTCAGGCCCTGAATCACGAACAGGTTAAAACCAACCGGCGGCGTGATCTGGGACATTTCAACGACGATCACCAGATAAATACCAAACCAGATGAGGTCAAACCCTGCCGCACTCACCAGCGGCATAATAATCGCTGTGACCAGCAGTATTAGTGAAATTCCGTCGAGAAAACAACCCATTATTAGCAGCAGCAACGTCAGCGCAATCAACAACATTGTCGGTGAAAGCCCCATTTCACCAATTGTCTGAGCCAGCTTCATGGGCACTTGGGTAAAGCCCATGGCCGAGGTCAAAAACGACGCACCAGCAATGATGAAGGCGATCATGCAAGCAGTACGAACAGCGGCAAACAGCGAGCTTTTGAAGATATTGCGGTCAAAGTGACCATTGAAGCGGGCAATAACAATCGACAGCACTACACCGACCGCTGCGGCCTCAGTGGGTGACGCCAAGCCGCCATAAATCGAGAAGATAATCCCACCAATGAGCAGCAGAATTGGCATCAGAGACCAGGTGTTACGCAGTTTCTCGGCAAAGCTCATGCCCGACTCATCCTCACCGGTCAGCCCTTCGCGGTTGCCTTTAAGCAGCGCCCACAGAATGAGATAACTCATAAACATTGCCAGTATCATCAGGCCTGGGCCGATGCCGGCCATAAACAGCCTGGAGATCGACTGCTCGGTGACAACGCCGTAGACGATCAACACGATGGAAGGTGGAATGAGCAATCCCAGTGTCGAGGCGCTGGCCAGGGTGCCAATCGCCATATTGCTGTCGTAGCCCCGCCGCTCTAACTCCGGTAGCGTCATTTTACCCACCGTGGCACAGGTAGCAGCCGAAGAGCCGCAGACCGCTGCAAACATACCGCTGCCAATAATATTGGTGTGCAGCAAACGGCCCGGCAGACGGTTTAACCAGGGCGAAAGGCCACGGAACATATTATCGGCGAGCCCGGAGCGGAACAGAATCTCACCCATCCAGATAAACATGGGCAGTGCAGTAAGGTCCCAACCGTAGCTTGCTCCCCAAAAATCGGAGGCCAAAATAGAAGCGGGTGAAAACGAGCTGAAGAACTCTAGCGCAATCCAGGCAGTACCGATCAGCGCAAAAGCGATCCACACCCCGCTCCCCAGCAGCAACACGAGGGTAAATATAGTGGCGAGACTTAGTAGCAGCACGAGAAGCTCTCCGGTTTAGGGGGCAGAGGCACTTTCAACACAGGTGTCGTTAGCAGAGCGTGAGTTAAGGTCGCCATTTAGTAGCCCTCACTGTCATCAGGGGCGGTGGCTTCGCGAAAACTAGATGGGTCGCGAATGGCAATGCGAAGCGCCATATAAAGGGCTTCGGCCAGCGCCAAACAGAGCAGCGCCACGCTGGTCGCGAGCACAAGCTGAGGAATCCAGAGCGGAATCGACACAAACCCTGAAGAGACATCGTTGTACTGCAGACTCTCTCTTGCCAACCCAACTAGGCCATAGCTGAGTAATAGGCTGATCACCAGGGCGATGATGAGCCCAAACACTTCGAACCACACACGGATGGCCGATGGTAGCCGAGTAATTAGCAGCGTCACGCGGATATGAGCGTGATGCACGAAGGTGTAGGCCAACCCCAGAAAGGTCGCGCCAACCAGAAGATAAGAAGCAATTTCCGAAACGCCGGTAATACTTAGCCCCAGGCGGCTCAAACCCACCAACACCAGCAAAGCATCTACCAAACGGAAGGTCACCTGAAGCGCTATTAGTGCACAGATAGCCACCATACACGCCGCCGCCCCCCAAGCACCCAAGCGATAGAGCTTGTCGAATTTAAACGTCATGTTCGCAGCCTCACGAAGCACTTAAGAAAAAGCGCGTGGGAAAAACAGCGACGGCGGTGCCGCCGCCGCTGCAAGCGTCATTAAAACGAGACTTAGCTGTCGCGTTGCTCGCGGTAGGATTCCAGCGCCTGTTTGGCTTCGTCATCAGCACGCGACTGCCAATCTTCAAACAACTCATCACCAGCGGCTTGAAGCGCCTCTGAAATGACGTCGTTAGGCTCAGAGACCGAGATACCGTTCTCTTCAAGTTTCGCCAAGCTGGCATCGTTATCTTCGCGGCTCATCTCCCAACCACGTTTTTCAGCCTCAGCGGCGGCTTCCATCAGTGCTTCTTGGGTGGCTTCATCCAGGCCATCAAAGCTGCGCTGGCTAATGAACACGATATTCTTCGGTAGCCACAGGTTGGCATTGGTGTAATCGGTCACGTAATCCCAAGCCGCCATGGAATTACCGGTGGAACTTGAAGTGATCATTGCGTCAACCCGGCCAGTGCTGAAGGCAGTGGGGATATCAGACTCTTCCGTTTCAGTGGGGCTACCACCCAAGTTATCCACGAAGCGCTGAGTATTGATATTAGGCGCACGTACACGCAGACCTTCGAACTGCTCGGGGTCAGTTAGTGGCTCTGCGGTGTAAATCCCTTGAGCGGGCCAAGCAACGGCATATAAAGGGATCAGCCCTTCGTAGGCAAACAGCTCGGTAATCATTGGTTTGGTGGCTTCCCACAGCGCGTAAGCATCATCGTAGCTGCCTGCGACACCCGGCAGCGTATCGACTTCAAAGATCGGGTCATCGTTGGAGAGAACCGAAAGGAAGACTTCACCTGCATCAATGGTGCCACGACGAACCGATGGCTTAATCTCACCGTGCGCCACTAAGGAGCCACCGCTGTGTACGGTAATGGTCAGCTCGCCGTCGGTCGCTTCCGCTACATCTTCAGCGAACTGCTTGGTGTTTTGGGTATGGAAACTTGCATCACCGTAGGGCGTCGCCATGGTCCATTCCGCCGCGTGAGCCGTTACCGTCAAGCCACAGGCTGTCGCTAGGAGTAGTGAAGTCGTTATTGTCTTACGCATCGTGAGAACCCTCTTATTTCTATTAATAGTGTGGTGCTTCTAATAGTGTGTTGCTGTTGCTTTGGTAGTGCCAGAGGAGGCGTTGGAAGAGACCCAGCGCCCGGAGAAAAGTGTTGTTGTCATATCGCCACGACGCGCCTGGGCATAGCTGCAGGCACACTGCTGGGCCAAGCGGGCAACGCCACGGCAAAAGCGCGGATGGTTAGCATTGCGCCATATCACATCATAGTGCATGGCGGGTAATGGCAGTGGCAGCTCAAGCCGGTAAAGCTCCCCCCCGCTGCCACTCTTCCAGCACAGTAGCCACCGGCAGCGCGCCAATCCCCAACCCTTCGGTGGTCATGCGCACAATCGTCATTAACGTACTCACGCTATGGATACGCGGGCTGGCCACGCCCTGCTCTGCCAAGTAGTGCACTAACTCTGAATGAGGGCGCGCCTGCTTACCAAACGAAATAAACGGCAACTGTTTGCACCAAGGTTCGCTACTTTCGCTCAGCATCTCGGCATGCCGCGGGGACACAAACATGCCCATTTCATAAGGGCTCAACGACTCGTAGTCGATCTGCTTTTGGGGCGAATAGCCATTCATTGCCAGCACGATATCCAACTCATTACTCAGCAGCCGCTCATTCAAAACCGGCGAGTAATCAACCGTTAACTCGATCGTCAGACGCGGATACCGCTCGGTAAGCTGACGCATAAAGTCGGGAAACCAGCTATGGGCAATGGTTTCAATGGTGCCGAGCCGCAATGGTGCAGAAAAAGCCTCATCATTATCGAAAAGCTTCATCGCTTCATCGCGTTGGTGCAGCATACGCTCGGCGTGCATAAAGAACTCTCGGCCGCGCATGGTGGGTTGAATTGGCCGAGCGGCGCGCTCCAGCAGCAGCTCCCCCACCGTAGTTTCAAGGCGCGAAATACGCTCAGAAACAGAAGGCTGGGTAAGGTGCAGGCGAGTAGCTGCCTTCCGGAAGGAGCCTAACCTCACCGCCCATACAAACGCCTCAAGTTCTTTAAAATCGAGCATAGTGACTCGCCTACAAATGTCTTTCTGGGGTAAATAAACGCTGCCGTGCTAACAGTTACAGAGGAGTGCAGAGGGCTACCGCTTATGACTGCCATGATAACTATGCAACTTTGAGACCACTCCCAGCAGTGTTATTTCACCAACGCTATTATCACGGCCCGCTCTTACTGTGATAAGCGTATCGTGCCCAAGCGTCAACCATTTTTCTACCAAATAACAATATGATAGGAGTGCCCGATAGTTAGTATCGTCAAAAACGATTGGCACTGAGCATGCCGTGTTCATATATTGGTGGTGGATTACACATAAGCTACAGCCAAGTCACCGCTTCCACTGAATCAGCTAAATCAGCTAAATCAACAACAGGAGTCGCTATGGCCATCCCCCTGCTTAATTGCGATATGGGCGAAAGTTTCGGCAACTGGACCATTGGGCTGGATACCGATGCGATGCCCTATGTCGATTGCGCCAATATCGCCTGCGGCTTCCACGCCTCCGACCCTCATGTGATGCGCCGCACCGTCAAACTAGCGGTTCAGAACGGCGTCCGTATTGGCGCGCATCCTGGTTACCCGGATTTGATGGGCTTTGGCCGCCGTTCAATGGCCTGCTCACCAGAAGAAGCGGAAGACATGGTGCTGTATCAGATAGGCGCTCTGGCAGGTATATGCCAAGCCGAAGGCACCCATCTGAGCTACATCAAACCTCATGGCGCCCTGTATAACGACATGGCGGCTAATCCAGCACTACTCGAAGGTGTAATGCATGCGGTGCGGGCTTACGATCCGAGTCTGCCGCTAATGATTATGTCCACTGCCGACCCTGAGCCACATCGCGAGCTGGCCGCCAAGCTCGGCATTACCCTCTGGTTCGAAACCTTCGCTGACCGCGCCTACGACGCCAACGGCCACTTGGCGTCACGACGTTTGCCTAACGCCGTACATCACGACCAGAACACCATCGTCAATCAGGCCATTATGCTGGCCAAAGGCGAGCCGCTCACAGCGCTCGACGGCACACCGCTTCACTTAGCCTGCGATACGCTATGTGTTCACGGTGATAACCCCGAATCAGTAGCCGCCGTGCGCGCTATTCGCGAGGCCTTTCAGGCCCTGGAGCAGGTGTGAAAACCCTTATTGGAAGAAACGCTGAAAGAAACACTAACGTACGTGTTGAAACCGCCGCCATGGATGCCTTGATGGTACGTCTCTTCGATACCATCGATGAAACCAATATGGCGTGGGTAATCGCCGCTGACCAAACACTGCGTAAGGCCTTTGGCGCGGCGTTAATTGATCTGGTGCCCTCTTACACCACACTGTTAGTTCATTATGACTGCCAGCAGGTAACCCATACCGATGCCCTGCAACTTATTAACAAGGCGCTTTCAGGCCTTACCCCTGTGGATACTCTAGCCGGTGAGCTGCACGACATCCCTGTGTGGTACGAAGAAAGCGTGGGCCCTGAGCTGCCCATGGTCGCCAAGCGTGCGGGCATCAGCGTGGACGAGCTGATTAAGCAGCACTGTAACCACGATTACTGCGTGTTCGCGCTAGGTTTCGCGCCGGGCTATGGCTTTATGGGTTTAGTGGATGAAGCATTGGCCACGCCGCGCCTGAAAACGCCACGTCGAAAAGTGGCAGCGGGCAGCGTTGGCATTGCGGACCGGCAAACCGCGATTTATCCGCTGCTTTCACCGGGTGGCTGGAACATTCTTGGGCGCACCAACGTACAGTTATTTGAGTACGCCAAGCGCGGTGATCCGCTGTTCCGACCTGGCGACAAGGTGCGTTTTAGAGCGATCTCCCGCGCGGAGTTTGAAGCGGACGGTGGCGATACTACGCCGATGGAGGAGCGCCCATGAGCCATGCGGCAATGAATGAAGCGCGCAAAGGGATGCTCGTTAAACAGGTTGGTCCACTGGCGCTAATTCAAGATGCCGGGCGGTTTGGCGTCGGTCATTTAGGGGTTACCCAAGGCGGTGCCGCCGACTGGATCTCCTTCCGCTGGGCCAATTGGCTGCTCGGCAACTCACTAAACAGCGCCGCCCTGGAAATCGTTATGGGCGGCGGCCTAAGCTTTGAAACCGAAAGCGAGGTGCGTTTAGCGCTGACCGGGGCGGATTTAGACGCCCAATTGGATGACAAACCACTCGCCCCTAATTCAAGCTTCAAGCTACTGCCCGGCCAGCGCCTAGTGTTTCGCCAACCGCGCCAGGGCTTGCGCGCTTACCTCGCCTTTCCCGGCGGGCTAAATGCGCCGGAAGTGCTGGGCAGTCGCGCATGCACCGCTCGTGAGCAAATTGGCGGTTTACATGAAGATGGCAAGCCACTGAAAGTGGGTGACCGTCTCACCTGGAAAGGAACCGCCCCAGCGGTGCGCCGTATTTTGGAAGGCCAAGGCCCACGCATGCCAGTGTCGGGCTGCCACTTACCCATCGTGCTCGGCTCCCAAATCGCTTCGTTTAGCGGGCGCTCCCTTTTTCAGGCGTTTAATCAGCCCTGGACAGTCGATAATCGCGCCGATCGCATGGGCGTAAGGCTCACTGGTCTCGGTCTGCATGGTTCGCTAACGGGCATTATTTCGGAAGGAATTCCACTAGGTGCCGTACAGATACCCCCGGACGGCCAGCCCATCGTGCTAATGAATGACCGCCAGACGATTGGCGGCTACCCGCGCTTAGGCGCCCTCACCCCGATTGCCTGCGCGACCCTCTCCCAGTGTCTTCCCGGCACCGAAGTGTGGCTAACGCCGGTAAGCGCCAGCCAGGCGCAAGATGATTATCGAGAACAGCTAAAAGTGTGGAGTTAACGCTGAAAAGCCCCCAATGGGGGCTTATGTCAGCAGTAATGGTTCGTAGCGATCAGTGTCTAGCCATCTGCAGCTCTTTAACGACGATATCGCCATCAATGACGATAGGCTCATCATCCAAAAACAGCGAGCAGTTGCGCATCGGAATATCCAGGTGGCAGGCAGTATCGTTAGATCCTCCCAATTCGCTGTTTGGGCCGGTTGAGAACATCACGTTGCCATAGAAACTGCGTGGTTCCATCCCCATGCCGCCCGGGAACTCTCCCGGCACCATGCGGTGCCATTTGGCATTAGGGTTCATGCCCCAGCCCACGTGGCTCATGCCCATGCCACGCGGGTCGTTAAAGCTATCCATATAGGATTTCACTAGCTCCGCATCGAGCCCCCCGCGTATATCGGTAATCCAGCCCTTCTCAATGGTGTAGGTAATGGGCTCTCTGACATACATATTTTGGGGAAGCAGGATGTCACCGGGTGCCACTACAATGGTGCCATCAACGCCATCATCATCACCGCCGGTAAATACAAAGCCGGAGGGCCAGTGATCCCAGCGACCCGGCTCATCGGTGCAGGCATATTCGGCGACGGTCGCATAAGTATTCAGTTGGTAGGTGACATCGGTACCGTGGGGCGAGGTGATGCGCATCACTTTGGCTTTTTCCAGCAGTGCGGCGGCCAGTTCGACCTTCTCCCTTAACTCCTTGGTGGGCATCATTCTAGCCAGCAATTCAGGCGGCTCAACCGCTGTTAATATGCGTGTGCCCGCGGCTTGAATCGCCATTTGCTCCGGTGAGAAGAGCAGGAAAATACAGTCGATCAACATATCGCAGTTTTTGAGCGCTTCCACCGCATCGGGCATGCTGGCAAGCCCCGTTGTTCCCACGTTCCAGCCACCTGTGGGTAGCGGCGCGGGCAAGCGCATATGATACATATTAGCGCCTAAACGCTGTCCCGCTGCCAGAAAGGCGTCGGCATAATCAAGGCGTTCGCTGCCCTGGGTCAGCACCACCAGTTTCTCACCTTCATGTACGCCAGACATTTTTAACTGCTGAAGGCAGATTTCCGTAAAGCTTGCATGATCCATAAAGACTCCTAACTTCCCAGCCGAAAACTCGCTATCTCGTGACCGGGAAGTGTTAGCTGAGAGCGCTCGTGCTCGCCTACAGGCACACCAAGCGCTCTATGGTGTTATCGGGTCAACGCTGAACGTCAAAGACTAGCGGCCGCCCGTTTATTTGCCTGATCGGCGATAGGGCGCCGCTTTTTACCCAGCTCTTCAGTGATGGCAGTAAAGAATGCATCCGTAGAGGCTTGATGGGGCTTGGTGGCTAAACTAACGCCGACAAACAGCACACTGGCGACCACAATGCCCCATACGCCTGCTGGCAGCCCCAACAGTGAATTGCCAGTGGCGTACATCAACAGCACAAAAGCACTGGTCCCCACCACACTCGCCAATGCACCGGCAGACGTACCGCGCCTCCAATAGAAGGCACCGATAAGCGCGGGCACCATGGCTACTAGGCCCGACGATGCAGCCACCGACAGCACCGCAATAAGGTCTAGCTGCAGTTCGGCAAAGGCCAACGCCATTAGCGCAATCACCGGTACGACAAACTTACCCACCAGCAGTTGGCGCTTTTCACTGACATTCGGTTTGACGTTGGCATAGACATCACGGGACACCATGGAGGCCAGGGTGAGCATGATTGAATCGATGGTAGAGACGGCCGCTGCCATAATACCGATCATCACAATGACGCCCAGTACCGGCGGCACAAACTCCGATGCCAATAGGGTGGGTGTGGCCAAATCCGCGCGCTCCAGACTTGGGAAAGCGGCCAAGGCGGAGAAACCCCAAAGCACAGAGACCATGGTGTAGATGAACCCAAACACCAGAAAGCCAATCAGCATATGGCGCATGGAGCGAAGTGAAGAGGGCATAAACAGGCGTTGGCTAACCTGAGGATTGGAGAGGCTAAAGAAGAACCAGGGAATCGTAAGCCCTAGGAAAGTCACAAAACTGAACAGCCCAGGGCCGGGTACCGTCAGTGACTGCGGGTGTTCCGTTGCCAGCGTATCGAATAGCGCGCCAAAGCCACCCAGCCCCTGAATCACCAGGAAAGCCACCAGCGTTGAGGCCACAATCATCATGATTGCCTGGAGGGAGTCGGTCCACATCACCGAACGAATGCCCGCAATATAGGAGAAGAAGATAGCAATCACGGTTGCCAGCACCACACCGGTGGTAAAGGTAATCGCCCCATCGGTAATGCCTTGCAATAGGTAACCCACACCCGCGAGCTGAACGGCTGAATAGGGAATAAGGAAGATACAGCTGGCAATGGAAACGGCCATGGCCACATGCTTGCTATTGTAGCGGTGACCGAGCATCTCGCTTGGCGTTACAAAGCCAAATTTTTTGCCAACGGCCCAGAACTTAGGCCCGAAAATAGCCACCAGCGAAACACCGGCAAAATAGATAATTTCAAAGCCCAGCGCGCCCACGCCGCCGGCATAGGTCAGGCCTGCCAAGCCCACCATCATAAAGGCGCTATAGGTAGTGGCACTGTAACTAAGCGCCGAGACAAAGCCGTTCATTTGCCGGTTGCCCAGGAAGTACCCAGACATGCTTTCGGAAGGGCCTTGGCGGGACATAATCGCAATACCGATCGCGATCAATAAATAGATGGCAATGGACCACCAGATGAGTGACTCAGTCATTGCTGTGCTCCTCAAAATCTTTAGTGATAAACACATTCAGTGCAATGACGACTAGCCCTGCAACGGCCCAAAACAGGAAGCTGCCGTACCATAGCGCCACACCACTCAATAGCGTGTAAGGCACTAAATAGCTCAGCAAGACAACCGCCCATACTAGCCATATCCATTTACTGCGTTTCATAGTCCACCTCGTTTTATGACGTCAGGGAGTAGAGTGTGTGTTGTTGTGGTGAGGCTGGCGTAAATCAGTGATACGTTTTTCTAGTTGTTGCCAAGGCGCTTTATCGGGTGCAAAACGCGCTCGGAGATAGGTCGCTAAATCAGCGACCTGGGTATTGCTAAAACTGTCGGCAAAGCCCGGCATACTGCCGATGCCTGGCACATGATCCGCATGAACACCGCCAAGAATTGACTGAATAACATTATCGGGGTGATCGCTATGTAAGTTGGTATTCAGCGCCAGGTTGGTGCTCGCGCTTGAAAAGGTCGGGACACCAGATGTCACATGACAGGCAGCACAGGCACCCTCAAATAGCCGCTCCCCCGCCTCCATCCCTGGTGAACTAACTGCCGCACTGGTCACGCGCTGTTCAGCCCCTGCCACGGCCACCTCACTATTTCCTGTGGGGGCCTGCATTTGTGCAGCCACATAGTGGGCAATCGCTCTCACATCGTATTCAGGTAGCTCTGCCAAGCCCGCCACGACCGGCGCCATAGGGCCAGAGGCAACACCATGCAGCGCCGACTCGCCATGGCGCAGATAGTCGAAAAGCGATCCTTCACTCCAAGCAACAGGCGCTTGCGAAAGCGTATTGAGCGGCGGCGCTTCCCAACCATCCACAAAGGCACCTGCGAAGTAAGCATCACCGCTTTTCTCGGCGCCCATGGCATTGCGTGGGCTATGGCAGGCGCTGCAGTGGCCTAACCCCTCGGCAAGGTAAGCCCCGCGATTATACAATTCACTCTGCATAGGGTCTGGCTGGAAGGGGGAGGGGTCGTGATAAAGCGCGTTCCAGCCCGCCATTAAGGCGCGCACGTTGAAGGGGAAAGAGAGTTCATTAGTAGGCTTTTCAGCGGCAACCGGCGGTTGGGACATTAAGTAGGCATAGAGCGCCTGCAAATCGGTATCGCTTGTTTTGGCAAACGCCGTGTAGGGGAAAGCAGGATAAAGGTGACTACCATCACGGCTGATGCCATGGCGCATCGCCCGCTCAAACGCCGCGTAAGACCACTGGCCAATCCCGGTGGCTTCATCCGGGGTAATGTTAGTGCTGTAAAGCGTACCAAAGGGCGTTTCAAAAGCGCGCCCTCCCACATTGGCACTTCCCCCCCTCAGAGGTATGGCATGCCGCGCAGTCACCCGCGGCGGCGACCAAACGCCCGCGCTCAATGGTCTCGGCGGAATAAAGATTTGCTGCCGGGCGAGCGACGGGCGCAAGGGTACTTTTCCAGGGCCATGCCATTACCGCGGTACCTGCGACCGTAGTTAGCGCGGCGGCGGCTAACCAGCGGCGGCCAGTGGCTCGTTTCGCTAAGCGCTGCTGTGCTGCTCCCTCCGTCGCCGACGCTTTTAATGCCTCGCGCACGCGTTTGGCTGTAAAAGGGGGCTGACGAAAACGGATGCCGGTGGCATCAAATAACGCATTGGCGATAACCGCAACACCGGGTGAAAGCTCAGCACCCGTTAATAGGTCATCAGGTGCCGGACGCAGCGATGATGTTTTTGCTTGGGTTACGGCTGGGCTATCGCGTTTAACTAGCGCATTCGGCGCAATTTCGACGCCTCGTTCTGGCGCATCACTCCCATCGCCCCACTCATCAAACCCAGGTGCTTGCCCCAAAAGGGGGCGGGCTTCACCCAGTATTCGCTCTTGAAGCGTTTGCTGAAGGCCCGACGTATCCACTTCAGGGCCATCATCTTGACCAACAATTAATCGGGTTAGCTGGACATCACCCGTCACACGATTGACCGCAACATCGGCAATCCAAGCAGAGCGAACCCCGGCTTCCATCCGCTGATGACGATCAGGCAACTGAGCAAAAGCAAAACCGCGCCCCTGCAGCAGGTCTTGTGGCACTGAGTCGGCGGGTTTCTTGAGAGGCACTTGCCATCCAGCGCGCTTGGCTACCGACTCAATCAGCTCGATAGACCGCGCATCTTTGAGATGACGAATACGCAGCGAAACAGGGTCTTGTCCGCTATCGCGTGCCACCTCATCTAAAAAGGATTCCCGCGCAAAGGCCTGCTGAATGCCGACTAATGTGGCGCTGCTAGGCGTCTGGCCAGGCTGCTGGAGTCGCTCTGAAAGATGTTGATCTCGAAAAACATAGGGCGATAAGACAGAGGCAGACAGCGGCATTGGATCGCTATCGCCTGCTGGCACTTCCGGTATAGCTTCTGGCATTGTTTCTGGCATAGCGGCTGGCTCAGTTGCCCTGCCGCTTAACCAGAGACCAACCGCAGCCACTTCACCGCTGCTGTTAGCCTGCCGGTAGTGATAACGAGCTATCTCGCCGCTATCGGTAAGCTCAGCTTTTAACGACATTCGCTGGGCTTGGCCTAGCGCCTCTACGTCCTTTGTATAGCGTGCATCTAGCCAAACCGCTACCGGGCAACCCAGCGCTTGGGACATAAGCGCGGCATCCACGGCGGCATCATCGCCGCAGTGGCGCCCAAGCCCGGTCGCTTGTCTAGACATCGGCTGCTGATCAAGGCTGTAAAGCTCAACCTGACTAGCATCCAGGGCGGTTAAGCTAGCCAAATCCTGCTTCAGTGCCAAGGGGGTCGTGGTTTGTCCCCACACCTTCAGCTGGTGATCGTTAACATCGGCGACTACCCAGCCGGGGTGATTGCCCCAGCGCATACGACTGGGCCAGCCATACACGCGTTGCGCTGAGACGCCAGCTTGGGACTCTTGATAGCGCAGTGAACGGTGCTCACTGCCCGTCTTCTCACTATGCTTTAACGTTTGCTTTAGCCTTTCATTGGGCTCGCTGGGGACCGTTTGCCACTCAATCTGCAGCTGTTTAGCGGCGTCTCTCGCTACCGCTAAACTCTCCGCCACCACGCCCACGAAATTGCCTTCCACCACCACATCAACCTGACCTGGCAATGACGCCACGCTGGCGCTATCGACACTCACCAAGTGAGCGCTCTCAAAGCGTTCACCGTTCCAGCGATAGTTAGGTGGGCGGACGATCACACCATATCGCACATGAGTAAGCTGTGAAGGTAGACACTCCCCACTATTTTCCTTGGATGGCAGCGTACGCTTACTCATTCAGGGCCTCCTGCCGTGCGGCGGCATTGATCACCACAGCACGCTGGGCGGCTTGGAGAATTTCAACATGGGTACCACACCGGCAGAGGTTATGTTCAAGGGCGGCACGTATCTGCTGAGGAGAGGGCTGCGCGTTATGATTGAGCAGCGCACGAATCGTTATAATCATACCGTTCAAGCAGTAACCACACTGAGCTGCTTGCGCGTCGATAAATGCTTGTTGCACGGGATCAAGCTGACCATTCTGGGAAAGGCCATCAAGCGTCGTAATGTCATGGCCAGCGGCGGCTGTCACGGGCAGCACGCAAGCGCGCGCCGCCATGCCATCAATCAGCACGCTGCACGCGCCGCATTCACCCAAACCACAGCCATATTTAGGGCCATTGAGCGCCAGATCATTACGCAAGACATTGAGCAACGGCGTATTCAATGGCACCGCCACTTCCCTCACCTGTCCATTAACTGTCAGCTTTAGCGTCATAAGGGATCATCATCATTATTGTTAAAAGCGGCCTTCTTACTTAGATATTACTAATAAAGCCTAGCTATTAAACCCTGCCTGATGCACCAGATGAGTGCGAAGCAAAATAACCACGAACATTAAAGGTGCGTACACCATAAAAAATGCTCTATTAAACGTATAGCACTCAATGGATACTTTCTTCAAGTTTTTAAAAAAACTGAAAATATAATAAAAATACATTAAAATCAATTAATTATCATAGTCAAACAGTATTTAATCCTACAAAAATATTTTTAGAAATTAATTCTTGACCAATAAATAAATGGTGTATACGTTGTTTTATAGCGTTCATTGACTCCCTTGGAATCGCTTCGATACAGCATTTTCAACAGGGACATGTGACTAAACAGCGAGGAAACAACGATATGAACAATAAACCCACCATTGCCGTTATCGGCGCAGGGCTTGGAGGCGCAGCTGCAGGCGCACTGCTGCAGCAAGCGGGCTACCCCACCAAGGTGTATGAACAAGCCCCGGCATTTTCTCGCTTAGGGGCCGGTATTCATCTTGGCCCAAACGTTATGAAAGTCATGCGCCGAATTGGCATCGAAGATCAGCTCAATGCCATGGGGTCGCATCCTGATCATTGGTTCAGCCGTAACGGCATGACAGGCGAGTACCAGTCACGTATCCCACTGGGTGAGTTCGCGCGCGAAAACTATGGCGCGTCTTACATCACCGTACACCGTGGTGATCTTCACGAATTAATGGTCAGTACACTGGACCAAGGCAATCTCTTTTTGATAAACGCTTAGTGGATGTGGACGAGACTGGCGACAAAGTGGTCATGACTTTTGCCGATGGCTCCACCGAAGAGGCCGACTTGGTGATCGGCGCCGATGGTGTCAACTCGCGCCTGCGCGAGAAGCTGCTCGGCAGTGAAGCGCCCATTTACAGCGGATGGATTGCCCATCGGGCGATTATCTCGGCAGAAAAGCTTAAGGCGTACGACCTGGATTTTGAAGCCTGCGTTAAGTGGTGGTCCGAAGATCGCCACATGATGGTTTACTTCGTGACCGGTGACGAAAAAGAGTACTACTACGTGACGGGCGTGCCTGAGCCTGATTGGAATCACGGCACCTCTTTCGTCGATAGCTCCCGGGAAGAGATGCGCGAGGCCTTCAAGGGCTACCACCCCACCGTGCAGGCGTTGATCGACTGCACTGAAAGCGTCACCAAATGGCCCCTGTTAGAGCGTAATCCTCTACCACTGTGGCATGACAACCGCCTGGTCCTGCTCGGTGACGCCTGCCACCCCATGAAGCCGCATATGGCCCAGGGCGCCGCGATGGCCATTGAAGATGCCGCCATGCTAGTGCGCTGCCTTGAACAAGTGGGTGCCGACGATTATCAAAGCGCGTTTGAGCTTTATCGTACCAACCGCTTTGAACGCGCTTCCAGGGTACAGCAAGTCTCCCACGATAATACCTGGCTGCGAGAAGACGAAGACCCCGCCTGGGTGTTCGGCTATGACGTATTCGAGGTACCGCTGAAGCAGCCCATCAATGAAGGGAGTCCGCTATGAGCAGCACCTATCTTTATGGTGGCAATGTCCAGGCCAACGGTATTCGCCAACACTACCTGCGCTTCGGTGACAGCGTTGAGTCGTCGCGCCAGCCGTTGGTGCTGATACCCGGCATTACCAGCCCAGCCATTACGTGGAGCTTTGTTGCGGAACGCCTGGGTCAGCACTTTGATACTTATGTGCTCGACGTTCGCGGCCGTGGCTTGTCCTCGACTGGCCCAGACATCGCTTACGATACCGACACCTGTGCCGATGACGTGATCGCCTTCATAGATGCACTGGAACTCAACAATGTCATCCTGGCGGGTCACTCCATGGGGGCACGCTTTGCGCTTCGCGCCGTGAATCGCGGCGCCAAGGGCATCGACAAGCTGGTACTGATCGACCCGCCCGTTTCAGGGCCCGGCCGCCGGGAGTATCCCAGCAAACTTCCTTGGTATGTTGACTCTATCCGCGACTGCACCCGGGGCGCCGATATTGAGGCCATGCGCCACTACTGCCCCACCTGGAGCGACGAGCAGCTACGGCTGCGCGCCGAGTGGCTGCACACCTGCTTTGAGCCCGCTATCGTTCAGGCGTTTGAAGAGTTTCACAGCGTCGATATCCACCAGGATTTTCCAGGCATCAAGGTGCCTACGCTGCTGATGTGCGCGGGCAAGGGCGGGGTTATCCAAGATGAAGATCGCGCCGAAATTCGCTCCCTGCTACCGACGATTCGCATTACCACCGCGGAACAAGCGGGCCATATGATTCCCTGGGATGACTTCGATGGCTTTTTTGCCGCCTTTGAAGATTTTCTGGGTACACAACTCTAACAAAGGCCAATGATCATGACCTCCAGCGCTACCACGAAAACATACCGTATCGGCCAGATTGTCCCCAGTTCCAACATCACCATGGAGACCGAAATCCCAGCGATGCTGGCGGCGCGGCAGTTGATTCGACCAGAACGCTTTACCTTCCACTCCAGCCGTATGCGTATGAAAACCGTCAGTAAGGATGAGCTGGCCGCCATGGATGCAGAGTCAGACCGCTGCGCCCTGGAGCTGTCTGACGCGGCGGTAGACGTAATGGGCTACGCCTGCTTGGTGGCCATCATGGCCATGGGCCCCGGCTACCATCGTGAATCCCAGCAGCGGCTACGCAGCCGCACCCAAGAGAATGGCTGCGATACGCCAGTAGTCACCAGCGCAGGCGCGCTGGTCGATGCGCTAGGGGTGATGAAAGCTAAGCGCGTCGTGGTAGTGGCGCCCTATATGAAACCACTGACCGAGATGGTGGTGGACTATATCCGCCAGGAAGGTATTGAGGTGCTCGACTACCGGGCGCTTGAAATCCCCAACAATCTGGATGTTGCCCGCCACGACCCCGACAATCTGCCGGAGATTGTCGCTAGTCTCGACTTAACCAATATCGACGCCATTGTGCTGTCAGCCTGCGTACAAATGCCATCGCTGCCTGCCGTTGCCAAGGTAGAAGCTTTAACCGGTAAGCCGGTGGTGACCGCTGCTATCGCGACTACCTACGCCATGCTCAAAGCGCTCGATTTAGAGCCTATTGTGCCGGGTGCAGGCGCACTCTTGTCAGGGGCTTACTAGGAGATAACTAGGAGATAGCGCCATGACGAACCCCAGCCAAGCAGCCAGCAGCAGCGGTGCAAGTGACAGCTCTTTAGATGACAGCTTAGATAACAACTACAAAGGCGTGTGGGATGGGCGCATTGGTTTTGGCAAAAAACCCGTGTTGCTGGTCGTTGATTTTATGCAGGGCTACACCACCCCCGGCTCGCCGCTATTTGCCCAGGGCGTGGTGGATGCCGTGGCCAATATGCCGCCGTTATTAAGCACCGCACGGCAGACGGGTACACCCGTTATCCACACCAATATCCTCTATCACGCCCCGGATCAAATAGATGGTGGAATATGGGTTAAGAAAGCACCGGTGATGCGGGCCATGGTGGCAGGTAACCCCTACGCAGAGTTCTGCCCTGAGGTGACGCCTAATGATAACGAGCTGGTGATGACCAAGCAGTATGCCAGCGCTTTCTTTGGTACTTCGCTGGCCTCCACGCTGGTCGCGATGGGTATCGATACATTGATCATCACCGGCTGTTCCACCAGCGGCTGCATTCGTGCCACCGCCGTGGATGGGCTGCAATATGGCTTTCGCGTGATAGTCGTTCGCGACTGTGTGGGCGACCGTCACCCTGCGCCCCATGAAGCCAACCTGTTTGATATCGATAGTAAGTATGGCGATGTGATAGGACTGGATGAAGCGCTAGGCTACTTAGAGGGGCACTAGCACAGCAGTTGTTATGAAGGTGGGTCACCCCACCTTCATAACATCATCCATCCGCATTCATTTTTTCCAGCAGATGCATCAGAGCAATCCGCTCTGCCGGATTAAGGTTCTTCATGGTCTGATCACTGATCTGCTTGGCGCTGGGTACCATGTCTTCTACCAGTGCCTCGCCAGGTTCGGTGATCACGACCATGACTTTGCGCTGATCGTTAGGGTCGGTCGTTAAGGTAATCCATTCGCGTGCTTTGAGGCGCTTAATAACGCCACGGATCGTGGCAGGATCAATCGCGGTGGCATTGACGATATCGGTAAGCGAACTAGGCCCACGTTCCATTACCGTGCACAGCGTCACAAACTGAATGGCGGTTAACTGTTTGTCGCTGCTGTAGCGCTGAAAAATGGCCGTATGTCGCTGGTAGGCTTTACGTAGTAGATGGCCCACTTGTTCGGAAAAATCGTATCCCTGCTCAGAGGGCGTATGGTGCTCGCTGGAAGACGAGTGATTGAGCGCACGATCCGTTGTCATTCCCTATCCTTTATGTGGTGGCGACGTCGTATCGCAATTATGGCATTGGTAAGCATGGCGATGCTTCAACGAAATAAATACCGCTTGCGCTATATCAATACGACATGCTTTTATGGCGTATACGCCATATATTTTACTTTATTTATCATCCGCTGATCACCCCAGATTAACGTTTCTTGATTAATTTATAAGATAGCTAGGGAGGGAATAATGACCGATAGAACAAACCCTCACAGGCAGTCACTGCTTCAAGACTCCGACCTCCTGGTTATCTATAGAGACCCGGTAACGCCGCCCATTCCTGCCCCAGGACAACCGGGCACACTCTCCAATTTCACGCCCAAAGAGCCTGAGTTGTTCATCGCCGTACTGAGCGATAGCCATATTTTGGCATTCAATGGCCACGTGGATCTGGGCACCGGTATACGTACGGCGCTGGCGCAAATTGTCGCTGAAGAGTTAAGTGTGGCTTTCGACAGCGTCACCATGGTGCTGGGCAACCCTTTTGAGGTGCCCAATCAAGGGCCTACGATTGCCAGCGCGACCATACAAATTACCGCGGAACCCCTGCGCCGAGCAGCGGCACAAGCGCGGGAGTACCTGCTCACGCTGGCGGCTAGCCGACTGAGCGCTGAGCGCGAAACACTTCACTGCCAAGCCGGATATATCCACACCAATGATAAGCACACCAGTGATGAGCAGCTTCCACCAATAAGCTATGGCGAGCTGCTCGCTGGCGCTCGGCATGCCTTGAAATTAGCTGACAGCGCGCCCCTCAAGCCCATCAGTGATTACACCTTAGTAGGGCATTCTACCTCCCGTGTGGATATTCCTGACAAAGTCACCGGCAAATTAACCTTTGTGCACGACTTACGCTTACCGGGCATGGTGCACGGACGAGTGATCCGCCCACCGTATGTGGGTCATGATCGCGGTGATTTTATAGGCACCAGCTTAGTGGCCGTTGACGAAAGCTCCGTGGCTAACTGCCCCGGGCTGATTAAAGTCGTCGTCATTGGTGACTTTGTCGGCGTCATTGCCGAGCGGGAAGAGCAAGCCGCTGAGGCCGCCAAACAGCTCAAGGTTGAGTGGCGCCCTGTCATCGGCCTGCCTCAACTGGATAATATCGAGCAAGCGCTGCTGGAGCTGCCCAGCAAGCAGCGCATTCTACTTGAAGAGGGCGACCTAGACAGCGCTCTTGCCACCGCGAGTCATCAGCTTAATCGCACCTATGTATGGCCTTTCCAACTGCATGGCTCCATAGGCCCCTCTTGCTCGGTCGCCGATGCTCAAGAAGGCGCTCTTAACGTTTGGTCCGGCACACAAAACCCACATAGTCTACGTGCAGATCTTGCGCGGCTGACCGGGCTTGATGAAAGCGTCATTACCATCACCCGGATGGAGACCTCGGGCTGCTATGGGCGTAACTGTGCTGACGACGTGGGCGCCGATGCGGTGCTGCTTTCCCAGGCGGTGGGTCGCCCAGTGCGCGTGCAATTAACTCGCGAGCAGGAGCACACCTGGGAACCCAAAGGAGCGGCCCAGTACATGGCCATTCAAGGTGGTTTGAATGTTGACGGTAGCCCAGCAGGCTATCGCTTTAGTTCACGCTACCCATCGAACAGCGGACCCACCTTGGCACTCCTGCTGACCGGAGCCGCCCCACCTATCGATATCCCCTTCGAAATGGGTGACCGAACATCAGTGCCGCCCTACCGCTACCCGCATCGGCAAATTCTAAGTGAAGACGTGCCCACCCTGGTGCGCGCCTCCTGGCTACGCGGTGTCTCAGCGCTGCCCAATACGTTCGCTCACGAAAGCTATATTGATGAACTCGCCTATTTAGCGGGGGAAGATCCTGTCGTCTATCGGTTGCGTTACCTGGCTGACGACCGCGCCGGTGAGCTTGTCAAAGCCTTGGCTAAACGCGCGAAATGGCAGCGCGGCGCCGCCAACGCCAACCCGAGCAGCGAGGTCGATTGGCGCTATGGCCGCGGCTTTGCTTATGCCCAGTATGTGCATAGTAAATTTCCGGGCTTTGGCGCGGCACTCGCCGCTTGGGTGATTGAGCTTAAAGTTAATGTGAAGAGTGGCCGTATCGTCGTCGAACAGCTATATGTAGGCCAGGATGCCGGTCTTATGGTTAACCCTGCCGGTGTGCGCCATCAGGTACATGGTAACGTGATCCAGATGCTCAGCCGCACGTTAAAGGAGCGGGTAAGCTTTGAAGATGGCTTACCCACCAGCAAAGAGTGGGGCGGGTACCCTATCCTCCGTTTTTCGGAACTTCCTCCTATCGATGTTCTGCTGCTTGATCGCCCTGAGCTGCCGCCATTAGGCGTTGGCGAATCCGCCTCACTGCCTGGCGCGCCTGCGATTGCCAATGCCCTCTTCGATGCCACAGGAGTAAGATTTACCCATCCACCCTTTACCCCAGACGCCGTTCGCAAGACACTGGAAGCCTCCCTCAGCTACTTCATGGACGACGTTAGCTAATGCACTATCTAGATCTCCAGGTTATTGAACGCGCACTGAAATGGGCCAATCAGGGGCTTACCGTGTGGCTCTGTACGGTATTAAAAACCTTTGGTTCGTCACCCAGAGAACCGGGGGCCATGATGGTTACCTGTCAATCAGGCGAATACGTTGGCTCACTGTCAGGTGGATGTGTCGAAGAAGACTTCATCGAACGGCTCCAAAAGGGTGAGTTTGACGAACCGCTACAACGGGTACGCTATGGAGGCGAAAATGGCGCAGCGAATATCCGCTTACCCTGTGGAGGCAGCCTTGAAGTACTGGTCGAGCGGCTAGCGCCAAACACCGAAAACCTCACTCACTTAGAAGTCATGCACGCCACGCTACTGGGTCGCCAACCACTCACCCGCTGTATCAAATTGGATGGCAGCGGCAAGCGCTTTAACCCCTCAAATATCACTGATCCCGCTGTGTCTTTCGATACGGCTAGCGTCAATATTCGCATCGGGCCAGCGCTACGCTTGATCATCGCCGGGGTCTCCTCCATTTCTTCGCCCTGTGCGCTATTTGCACAGTCGCTTGGTTTTGAAGTGATTGTTTGCGATCCCAGAGAAGAGGCTCGGAAGAACTTCAACGTACCCGGTATGGAAATGCAGGCGGTGCTGCCCTCGGTCTTTATCGCCTCTGGCGGCTGTCATGCCAACACGGCCGTTGTTGCCTTAACCCATGATCCGCGCATTGATGATTTAGCCATGATCGAAGCCGTCCGGACTGATGCTTTTTATATTGGCGTTATGGGCTCTAAGCAAACGTCGCAGCAGCGTGCCGAGCGACTGCTGCGTTCCGGCGGTCTGACAGAAACCCAAGTAGCCAGAATCGCCATGCCGATTGGGCTTAACCTGGGTAGTAAAACACCTGCGGAGATTGCACTCGCCGTAATGGCCGATATTGTCCGTCTCTATCGAGGTAAAGCACGCAATGAGTTGTAGCGGAACGACACTCATTGCAGAAACAGGAGTTAAGAAAAGCATCGCTATTGTTTTCAAATCATGTCGTTTACGGCCCATATACTGGGCCGTTTGAAAACTATTAAAAATTACCTATTAAAAATAAAATTTTAAGAAACAAAACTTTAAAACTTTATACATCAAGCAATTAACAATAAGAAACATAAACTAAAAATAAAACGTTACACATGAAAACAAAAATAGCATCACGGTAACTTTTCTTTTAAAGAAACGTTAAAAACACCCTTTTCGACTTAAGTTTATACATTAGAAGCCGTTAATTACTAGCGGTAGCAAGAGAACGTCCAGGGAACCATAAAATAGCCAGCGTACGACGCTGCTCTGTAGACAGTGATCTATGACTGGCAAACATATCGAGGCAACAAATGAAAAAAATTTCTCGTCTCTCACTGACGCAGAAACTGCTAGCTGCTGTCGCCATTCCACTATTAGTGGTGGCCGTCATCTTAGGTTTTATTGTCAATCAACAGCTGAATAAAGCCATACCTCCGCTAATTGATAACGCCGGTATGCGCCAAGTAGAAGCACGGGCTGATGAAATCAGTCGCTGGATTACTGGTTATCGCAATTGGATAGGGGTGCTTGCCAAAGATGAACGTCTGGTCGAAGACGTGCCGATTGCCACTCATCGCGACTGGCTTGAAAAGCGCTATCCACCGGGCGGAACAATCGAGTCACTGTTCTTTTCTGACGCATCAGGTGCCACGTTAACCCACGCAGGCGTCAATCTGGAAATTGCCGAGCGGCCCTATTTCAAAACCTTGGTGACCGACGGAACCCAGGACAGCCTTCTCAGCGACCCTGTTATCTCCATGATCAGCGGCCTGCCGACCGCGATTGTCGCCGATACTGTTTTTGATGAGCGCGGCAACCGCGCGGGACTGCTAGGGATGACCGTCTCTATGGCGGCTGTTTCCGACATTACCTCCGATATTAATGTGGGTGAGGGTAGCTATGGCTGGTTAATCGACAGCCAGGGGCAAGTGATCGCTCACCCGGTTGAAGAGTATCGTATGTCGCTTAATTACACCGATGCCGACCAACAGGGCTACCAAGGCCTGGATGCTTTGAGCCAGCAAATACTTAATGGTACGGCTGGCTCAGGGGAAATCACCATGCCTACCGGCGAGCAGACGGTTCTTATGTGGAGCCCTGTCGAAGGCACTTCATGGGTGGTTGGGGTGACCGTTCCTATTACCGCCTTTACGACGGTGACCAAGAGCCTTCTCCAATCGCTATTATTGGCTGGCGGACTTCTGCTGATATTGCTATTGGTGGTGGTGGCCTACGCCGCACGCCGCTCTCTCGCACCGATCAAGCAGACGGCCAATGCCATGGCAGATATTGCCCAAGGTAAAGGCGACCTAACGCGCAGATTAGAAGCCAAAACAAGCGATGAGATTGGCGACCTTGCCCATGGTTTTAATGCGTTTGTGGAGCGCATGCAGTTAACCCTTCAGGAAGTACGCCAAAACGCTCGCACCGTATTATCAGATGCCAGCAATATGGCGGATGGTACTCAGGAGCTTTCCTCACGCACTGAACAAGCGGCAGCGAACCTCCAGGAAACATCTGCTTCCATGGAGCAAATTCACTCCACGGTGGCGCACACCTCCCAGGCCTCCGAGCAGGCGAATAGTCTTGCACTAGAAGCCGCCAATGCGTCTGAGCGCGGCACTGAGTCAATGAACCAAATGGAAGCCAAAATGGCCGCCATCAGCGACTCAGCCAATAAAATTAGCGATATCATCGGCTTGATTGACTCAATTGCCTTTCAAACCAACATATTGGCACTCAATGCCTCTGTGGAAGCGGCCCGTGCCGGTGAGCAAGGCCGTGGCTTTGCCGTGGTCGCCAGCGAAGTACGCACGCTAGCAAGCCGATCCGCCTCTGCGGCGCATGATATTCGCGCATTGATCGATATGTCCGTTAGCCACTCAAGAGAAGGCGGCGACATCGTTAAGGCAGCGGCAGAGCGCATGCAAGAGATTCGCCAAAGTGTGACCCAGGTATCCGATGTGATTGCTGAAATTGCCGCCGGTGCTCGCGAACAAACCACCGGCATCCAGCAGGTCAATACGGCGGTAGCCGAGATGGATATGATGACTCAGCAGAATGCTGCCATGGTCAGCCAAAGTGCCAACCTTGCCGCTTCCATGCGCGACAACGCGCGTAGCCTTGATCAGTTAATGAGTGAGTTTGTACTCAGTGAAGGCGGTGCTTCAGCCAACGCGCTGCCCTATACCAACGCACATAAAGAGCGCACAGCAACCAGCACTGCATTGCCGCTCAGCCGTCCTACATCGACTGCCCAGCAAAAGCATGAAGTAGCGGAGTGGGAGGAGTTCTAATAACGCTGCGCTAAGACCGCTAAAAGGCACCCTTTTTGGGTGCTTTTTTGTTACTGCTAGCCCGTTATCACGCGACTATTACTCCATATGCAACAACGTATAAAGCGCTTCACTGGCATGGCGCTCATCGCGCTCGTCAATACTGCCGACACTCATTTCGCGGTCATTGTCGTACACCACAAAGACGCGCTCATGATCCAACACTGCCAGCCCCTCTGCCTTGTGCTCGAATTCAAAAGGGGTGCCGTCCATTCCTCGAATCAAGGCCGGTGGCTCGCCAGTGGTGAGATTATCCAGCTCCATCAGCCATAGATAACCGCCAATACGTTCGACGTTGTCGACCTCCGTTTCAAAGCTGGTCATCAAGTAAAGTCGATGGTGGTAAGGGTCATACTCAAGACTCGATAACCCGCACTCAATCGCTACCCCTTCATGATCAGTCGGTTCAAAAGCGTAGAGTTCGCGCAACTCATCGATAAACTCTAGGTTACCGGACGCATTCACCACATAGTGAGCCCCGATCACACGGCTCACATAGGAGAAGTCATCGTGGCGCTGCCCCTGCTCGCGTATGCCGAAAAGCAGCAGTCCATCACCCAACTCGCCCGGCACTGCCGCTAGCCCTTCAATCTTGTAGTAGGGAAGGCCAATTGCATGGTTCAGCTTATTGCGTAACTCCAGCGACCCTTCAACCCCATCACGGGGATCAGGATCCACCGCCTGCACTTTGTCTGGCTCGCCCAGCGGCCAGATAAGCAGGTGGTTATAGGCATTCAGGTCATGGGTCACATCATCAATACGATCAAAACCGGTGGTGGCCAATACATGCTTACCATCGGCGGTAAGGGCGAAGTCTTCATACTTCACCGCCCGTTTGATCAGCGGCGTTGTAAAATACTCAAGCTGCGAATCATCCGGCCCATCATCCGTCATCGGCAGGGCAAAAACCGCGGAACGATGCTCACCTGGAATCGGCTTGTCGCTGGCCAGCAGTAGCCGCTCTCCGTCATACATGACCGCTGACACTTCTGCGTTAGCAAGTTTACCCTGCTCATCGCGAAGGCCAACGGGAAAACAGTGAATACTGCCCTGCTGCAAAATTCTGGCTTTCTGCATCGTTATGCTCCTTAGAAAGATCACACATAGAGACAGCGCCGAGGCTTAAAAACTCCATGATTTGAAAAGCAATATCTTGCCAGTACAAGAGGGAGTGAGCACGATCCAAGAAAAAACCCGCATCCTGGGATGCGGGCTATTGTCTAAAACGAAAGTGCTTAGCGCTTATGCGACGTCGAAGCGATCCGCGTTCATCACTTTCGTCCATGCGGCGACGAAGTCTTTAACGAACTTCTCGTCGTTGTCGTCCTGGGCGTAGACTTCTGCGTAGGAGCGCAGCAGCGAGTTGGAGCCGAACACCAAGTCAACGCGAGAAGCGGTCCATTTAACGGCACCGGTTTGACGATCACAAATCTCGTAGGCGTTGTTGCCCGTCGGCTTCCAGCTGTTACCCATATCGGTCAGGTTGACGAAGAAGTCATTGGTCAACTGGCCTTCACGGTCGGTGAATACACCGTGCTTGGTGCCACCGTAGTTGGTGCCGAGCACACGCATACCGCCAAGTAGCACAACCACTTCCGGCCCTGTCAGCCCCATCAGTTGAGCGCGATCCAGCAGCAGCTCTTCGGGCTTCACTACGTAATCTTTCTTCAGCCAGTTACGGAAACCATCAGCCAGCGGCTCTAGCGGCTCAAAGGACTCGCCGTCGGTCATCTCGGCAGAAGCATCGCCACGGCCTTTCAGGAAAGGCACGCGAACGTCGTAGCCTGCGGCTTTGGCGGCTTTCTCAATTGCCACGCTGCCGGCTAGCACGATCACATCGGCAAGACTGGCACCGGTATCGGCAGAGATCTTCTCGTAGACTGCTAATACGCTGGCGAGACGCGCAGGCTCGTTGCCTTCCCAATCTTTCTGGGGTGCTAAGCGAATGCGCGCACCGTTGGCACCGCCACGCATATCAGAGCCGCGGTAAGTGCGCGCGCTGTCCCAAGCGGTGCTGACCATATCGCTGATGCTCAGGCCAGCCTCGGCGATTTTCTGCTTAACCACTTCTTCGCTGTAATCGGTGCTGCCAGCCGGAATGGGGTCCTGCCAGATCAGGTCTTCAGCGGGTACTTCTGGGCCGATGTAGCGCGCCTTCGGGCCTAGATCACGGTGAGTCAGCTTAAACCACGCCTTCGCGAAGGTGTGCTTGAAGTACTCCGGATCCGCCATGAATTTTTCACAAATAGCGCGGTAGGTCGGATCCATCTTCATCGCCATATCCGCATCGGTCATGATCGGATTATGACGGATAGAGGGGTCGCTGGCGTCAACCGGCTTATCCTCTTCCTTAATATCGATGGGTTCCCACTGATGGGCACCGGCAGGGCTCTTGCGCAGTTCCCACTCATGTCCGAACAGCAGGTCAAAGTAGCCCATGTCGAACTTAGTAGGGTGCGTGGTCCAAGCGCCTTCAATGCCAGATGTGACCGCATTGCTCGCCTTGCCGCCCATCGTCGGGTTGCCCCAACCGAAGCCCTGGTTTTCGACGTCTGAGGCTTCAGGCTCCGCCGCCAGCGCTGCGGCGTCGCCGTTACCGTGACATTTACCTACGGTGTGGCCACCGGCAGTGAGGGCAGCGGTCTCTTCGTCGTTCATCGCCATACGGGCGAAGGTTTCGCGAATCTGCTGACCGGTCTTCAGCGGGTCGGGAACGCCGTTCACGCCTTCAGGGTTAACGTAGATAAGCCCCATCTGAACCGCAGCAAGCGGATTTTCCATGGTTTCAGGCTTTTCAACGTCGCCATAACGCTCGTCAGAAGGTGCCAGCCACTCTTTCTCATCACCCCAGTAGATATCTTTTTCAGGGGCCCAGATATCTTCGCGACCAAACGAGAAACCGTAAGCAGGCAAACCCATGGATTCGTAGGCAACAGTACCGGCCAGGATCATCAAATCGGCCCAGCTAATCTTATTGCCATACTTTTCTTGATCGGCCACAGCAAACGACGCGCCTTATCAAGACTGACGTTATCAGGCCAGGAGTTGAGTGGTGCAAAACGTTGGCTGCCGGTTCCACCGCCGCCACGGCCATCGGCAAGGCGATAGGTACCCGCTGAGTGCCATGCCATGCGGATCATCAGGCCGCCGTAGTGGCCCCAATCAGCTGGCCACCAGGCTTGGCTGTCGGTCATCAGCGCATGGACGTCTTGCTTGAGTGCGTCAAAGTCGAGTTTTCTGACTTCTTCCCGATAGTCAAAATCAGCATCCATCGGGTTCGTTTTGCGGTCATGCTGGTGCAAGATATCCAGGTTAATCCCTTCAGGCCACCAGTCTTTATTAGACGTGCCCGTGGAGGTATTACCACCATGCATTACAGGACATTTACCACTCATAGCTCTCTCCCTCTAACTCTATTTTGTGTTCGCTGCTTTTGTCTTGGTTAACACCAAGCCATCAGACGGTGAGCGCCCTCACGATAATTCGTCACTCTGCAGATTGCGCAGAAGAAAGAGCGCTTCATTTACCTGATACCGTTTTAAAGCAGATACGTCATAGGCACAATTTGCTTTTTGTGACTGCTTCAATAGCTTTTACCCATCACGTCTTGCCTGACACCCTTAAAGCACGAACTCTTCGGTATCGATATCTGCCTGCTGCGCCTCGCTGTAGCGAGCGCCTGCCACCTGATCTGGCGTCATCATGGCATCCAACTGCTGCAGTGTGGTGACATCGAGGCTAAGCGTTTCCGCTGCTAAGTTTTCGCGCATGTGGTCAACCGAGCGCGTGCCGGGGATAGGGATAATGTCGTCGCCTTTGGCTTTCAGCCATGCCAGCGCCAATTGCCCCGGTGACACACTTAAGGCCTGCGCCAACGCCGCCAAGCGTTCAAATAGTTTTACATTGTGCGGGTAGTTGTCAGCACTAAAGCGCGGCATATGTCGGCGCATATCGCCCTCTTCAAGGCGCGTAATATCCTTAATCGCTCCCGGCAGGAATCCACGCCCCAAGGGGCTGAAGGCGACTAGGGCTGTGCCCGACTCGCGGCACGCGTCAATCAAGGCGATTTCCGGGTTGCGCGTCCACAGCGAGTATTCCGACTGCACCGCGGCGACAGGGTATTCTGCAACCGCACGGCGCAGCGTGGTCGCGGAGATTTCCGACAATCCCACGCCACCAATCTTACCCTCCTCCATCAATCGCCCAAGCGCGCCTACGCTCTCCTCAATAGGGACTTGGCGATCCAAACGGTGCAGATAATAGAGATCCAAATGGTCGGTACGCAGGCGCGCAAGGCTTGCTTCACACTGTTTGCGCAAAGTTGCCGGGCGGCCGTCAATAACACGTTTGCCCGACTCAGGATCCATTGCCATACCGCATTTACTGGCCAGGAAGAGCTGATGCCGCTTGCCCTCCAGCGCCCGCCCAACCACCTGTTCATTGGCCGTGGCGCCATAAAGGGTGGCGGTATCGAAGTGGCGATAGCCCATATCAAAGGCCTCATCCAGCGCCCGCAAGGCCGCGCTTTCGGGCACGATGCTGCCGTAACCGTGGGAGAGGTTCATGCAGCCCAGGCCAATAGAAGGGGCATTAACAGCGTTAAGGCGTTGGAAAAAACTCGACATAGATACTCCCGTCTTTAAAGGATCGTTTTATAACGTGTCACCGCCAAACTGCAACGCCGCCAAATGACGATAGAGCGCGCTGGTGGAGATTAATTCGTCGTGGGTGCCCGCTGCGATTAACTTTCCACCATCAAGCACCAGCAAACGATCAGCGGCGATGACGGTGGCGAGCCGGTGGGCAATCACGATGCTGGTGCGCCCGACCATCAGTCTGTCCAGCGCCTGTTGCACCAGCCGCTCGCTCTCCGCATCCAGCGCGCTAGTCGCTTCGTCTAACAGCAGCACGGCGGGATTTTTAAGCAGCGCCCGAGCGATAGCGAGCCGCTGACGCTGGCCACCGGAAAGCTGTACCCCACCGGGGCCAAGCGGCGTGTCAAAGCCTTGGGGCAGCGCGTCGATAAAGTCGAGAGCGCTGGCATCCTGGGCGGCAACGCGCAGCCTTTCAATACTCGCCTCATGATCGCCATAGCGCAGATTCTCGGCCACCGAGCCGCTAAACAGCACCGGCTCTTGCGCCACCAACCCCATGGCGCCGCGCAAGGCAGCAAGGTCTAAGGTGCGGACATCGTTATCATCAAGCGTGATACGCCCCTGACTGGGATCATAAAAGCGCAGTAACAGCGCCAAGAGGGTGCTTTTACCTGCCCCAGAAGGCCCCACCACCGCTACCCGTTCTCCCGGCTTAATATGCAGATCAAACCCTTCTAACGCCGGCGTTTCCCGACCTGGATAGGTAAATGAGATGTTCTCCAGGGTAATTTCGCCGCGCGATGGGAGGGGTAGGTCGTGCGCACTCACTGGCGACTGGATAACGGGCTGTGTATCGAGCAGCTCCAATAAGCGCTCCGCCGCCCCTGCCGCACGCTGCACATCCCCCGCGACTTCGGCCAGAGTGGCAATAGCCCCTGCCGCCAGCACGGCATAGAAAATAAATGCTGAGAGCTCGCCCGCACTCATGGTGCCTGCCAATACAGCTTGGCCGCCCTGCCATAGCATTAAGCCAACCGCCGTAAACACGACCAGCATGGCAATACCGGTGAGCCAGGCGCGCTGCTGAGTGCGCTCGACGGCGCTGCCAAAGGCCTGTTCAACCCGCTGGCCATAGTGAGCTTTATCTACCGCTTCATGAGTAAATGCCTGGAGTGTTTTATACCGCTGAGCGCCTCTTCAGCATAGCGGCCTAGCTCTGCTACGCGATCCTGGCTGGTCCGCGAAAGCCGCCGCACCCGTCGGCCATACCACACAATGGGCAGCAGCGTGGCAGGGATACCAATCAACACCATCGCCGACAGCCACGGTTGGGTGACCAGCATTAGCACTACAGCCCCAACCAGCATGACCAGATTGCGCAGTGCCAGTGATACCGAGGAGCCAAACAGGCTCTGCAGCACGCTGGTGTCCGCCGTCAGCCGTGAGGCGATTTCTCCCGCAGCACGGCCGTCGCTGGCACTCTCAAAAAAGCTGGGCTCTAAGGTGAGTAAATGATCGAACACCCGCTGGCGTAGGTCGGCGGCCAAACGCTCACCAATCCAGGTGACCTGGTAGTAACGCAAGGCGGAGGCCAGCGCCAGCACCGTTACTACCGCTAGCATCAAACTGAGCGATTGAGCTAAAGCCTGCTCATCCGATGCCAAAAAACCGCGATCAATCACCAACCTCAGTCCATTACCCAGCAACAGTACGCTGCCCGACGCCATCAGCAGCGCTAAACCTGCTAACGCTAAGCGCATTCGGTAGGGACTTAGCAGGCCCAGTAAACGCAGCAACACACGAGGGTTAGCGCGTTGATTCATCGTCATAAGTGCTCAACAGCATAAGGAAGCCATCGACCATAGCAGGAGTGATGACATGCAGCCAACGATGATGGCAGCGCAGAGCCAGGGCGCGCTGCTGAACGCTCACTGCGTCTTTGCTTTGCCAAGCAAATAGTTGAAGTCAAGAGCCCTTGGCACCGCGTTCAGGGCATATCGGTCTAGCCCATTTAAGCTAAAATTCTGATCATTAACGCTTACATCGGGTTGCTCTATTTTAATAGCAGTTTAACCCTGCCCTTTTCCCTGCGGCATTGGCAGCACGCCTTCCATGAATTAGAAAAATAAATAACCTTCTAATGGAATTGGCCGATAATTAATAAAGCTGCCTACGATGTATCTGCAGCTCAGCTATCTTGAATCGTATTATTAGAGTAGTCCTTCATGCGCACGGCGAGACACCCCGCACTAGGTTTTACACTGTTAGAGTTACTCGTGACGCTTGCGATATTTGCTACGCTAGCGACTATTGCCATTCCTAATTTTTCACGCATTGTTCAAGAGAATCGCTTGGTCACGACTGCCAATGAGTACAAAGTAGCAATGAGCTATGCCCGTAGTGAAGCGGTAAGGCGCAATCAGTCAGTTAGCGTGCGGCCAATTAATGCAGCCTCGTGGAACGCTGGATGGGAAGCCGTTATTAGTGACGACACCATTAGTAACGACGATATTTTACGTATATGGTCACAACCTCACCAAATTGCCGTGATCAATGCGCCTGAACGCTTTACCTTCAATAGCCAAGGTCGTTTGGTGTCTTCCTCCTTCAGCACATTTAACGTCTCTTTCACGTTAGGCGCCGCTGGGCGCTGTGTGCGCATAGAAAACAGCGGTATTTCTCGAGTTCTTGACAGCCGACAAGCCTGTTCTTAATGGATTATCGAGAAACGTTATGAAAAAGTTACAGAAAGGCGTATCGCTATTGGAGTCACTGATTGCCATGCTAGTGCTCTCCATTGGCTTACTGGGTGTGCTCGGATTACAAACCAAGTCGCTCGTGCATAACCGATCGGCCTATTTCGAAACCCAGGCCAGCAATATGGCCCAAGATATGCTGGATCGTGTTCGCGCCAACCATGCGCAAGCGTCTGCCTATGGATTAGCGGTGGGCGGTAGCGCAACCGGCAGTGGACTACCCTCCAACGACCAAACGGAATGGGTAGCCGATTTAGCCAACGCACTCCCTGACGGCGAAGGTGGTATTACCATCGCAAATAGTCAGGTGAGTGTTACCGTCCGCTGGAAAGATATTTCCGAAACCAACGATATTAGGCAAATTCAATTGGTATCGGAGCTATGAAAAACAGCAGTCAGGTTTTACGCTGGTAGAGCTGATGGTGGCCATGGCGATTGGGCTTTCGGTAGTTGCCGGTGCAACACAATTGCTTATTTCATCGCAACAAAGCTATCGCTTTCAAACTGCGCTGGCGGATATGCAGGATAACGGACGTTTTGCGCTCGATACATTAACCCGAGAACTGCGTCAAACCGCCTATTACGGGGCCTGTGCGCCGTCGCAAACCACGGTTCACCTGCACACCACGGCTGACTCAGGAACCCCTTCGCCAGCGTTAAAAGCATGGCGCGATATCGACAGTAGCGCGTTAGCGAGCACACTTTTAAATCCTGTGGCTGATCAAGACAGCCTGATGTTTCGGGGTGCCCCCTTCGCACGTACCGGTTTTGTCAGCGAATCGTTGCAAATTGACAGCGTCGATAACTCTCAGCAGCTCACCTTGAATCGCAGCCTTGATAATCTGTTTAGCAACCAGTTGGTGCTGCTACAGGGCCTGCAAAGCTGCGATATTTTTTACAATACGTCAGGTGTTGCTACCTCTCTACAAAAAGACCCCACGGCGGGTTGGCAAAGCAATTTAGCAGGCAGTGTTAGCCCTTGGGGGAAGGTCAGTGGCTTGAGCTACAGCGCTGGACAAACCGTGTCGCTTAGCGCGCTTAACAGCGCCTTCTACTATATCGGCCAAGACCCAGACAACGACAACGCCCCTTCGCTGATGCGGTTAGACCTCAGCCAAACAATGCCGCGCAATGAAGTGCTCGCCAGCCATGTCGCCGCGATGCGGGCGACGTTTCTGATTGAGGACGCGTATTTAACCGCAGATGAGATAAGTGATGCGCAGTGGGCAGAAGTAAGCGCGCTGCGCATTAGCTTAATCGTGCAGAGTGATCAAGCTAACGTGCGCCCTGAACCCACCACGATCTCCGCTGGGAATTTTCGCGGCGATAACGTCTTTAACGCCGACCCAGGCCGCCTTTATCAAGCCTTTACCACCACGATTGCCTTGAGGAATCGTTAACATGCATGGCCCAAGCCTTTCGTCCCAGCAGGGTATGGCGCTCGCTATCAGCCTTATTTTCTCGCAATTATCACGCTACTTAGCCTTTCTTCCATGCAAGATGCGATTATGCAAAACCGAATGGCGGCGAACCAACGTGACAATATTGTTGCCTTACAGGCAGCTGAGGCAGCGCTGCACGATGCGGAGAATCAGTTAGCTAGCGGCGGCTCCGTTACCCATAATTGGACAACCCATAACGTCAACATCGACCAATTGAGCCGCAGTCCCCGCTATCGCATTCAGCAGCTAACCCGTCTGGGCTCCCGCTCAACCAATAGTGGCAACGAGTTGCTTGAAACCCTCTATCGCATTGAGGCGCAAGGGTTCGGCACAGCCGAAGAGACCAGCGTTACGCTCGAAAGCCTTTATGTTCGCGAACAGTCGGTAGAGGTTCCCTTACCATGACGCATTCTCGTTTCACGTTGCTACTACTGTTCGCTGCGTTATCGCTTGGCCCGATGGTGAGTCCGGCATTTGGGGCTGGCTCCATTCCGCCTAACCCACCTCCAGCAGACCCATCACCCACCGATCCATCACCAACAGATCCACCACCCACGGAGCCGGAACCAGAGCCTGAGCCTGAACCGCCAATCAGTGGTGGAGAAGATGACGGGGAGGAACAAGACTACGAGATACCCAATGATCAAACCGGTCTTTCGCCTGCGCCACTGAACGTGGTGAGCCGGGTGCCGCCCAACGTGCTGTTGATATTGGATAACTCAGAAAGCGGGCAGGAAGGGTTAGATGGCCGCGTGGCGTTGGGCAATAATCAACAAGACCGTGAGAACCTTCAAGCCTGTCAACCAGACACGTTCAATGCTGCACAATGTCCGGCGGGAGCGCGTTCGCCATTAAGCAAATCCAGTATTATGAAAAGCGTGGGACGTGATCTCATTGAGCGTTATCGCGGGGATTTAAACCTTGGTCTGATGGCGTATCAGCAGAACCCAGCGTCACTAACACGCGATAGTGCTTTTAGTGAAAGAACGGTCGTCTGGCGTCTTACGGAGCGTGCGCTTGAACCACGTTACTCTACGAGTGCCAATCCACGTTGGTACGACCCTGAGTTTGAAGGTGCTTGGAATGCAAGTACCAAACGTTTTCGCGCCCGTTTACCAGGGCTAGGCATATACGCCTTTTTTAACGTGGGCGTTCCTGGCTACATGTTTGAAGAAAGCTTCAATACGGGACTACCTCGCAACGATGTAACTGAATATTGGCGTCGCATATCAATGCCTACCGCTTCTTCAGACCAGGTTTCGGAACGTTATAGAAGCCTAACGAACGGCTTCTCAAGCTCACCTGCTATTGGCGATGGCATTTCATATCGTTTGCCAGTTAATTCCAGTTACTCGCTCCCGTTAGTTGATAGCCTTCGTCAACGCGGCATTTCTAACTGGGGGGGGCATACAGCTTCATTACAACTTAATCAGTGGGAATGGCGTACAACCTCATCACCGGGCTTAGGCTATTTACACGTGCCGATTGGCGGCCTTAATCAAGATGGTTCCGTCAATGATGCGCACTGGACCGCTATAGAAACCAAGCTAGGAACACAGCGTCACGAGTGGAACGGCAATGGAAACCCAATGACCGACCCTGCTTGGCCTCTATTAGCCACTGGCCTGACGCCTATTGAAGGCACGATGTATACCGCACGGGATTATTTTCTCAACAATACCGGTAGCGGCAGTAGCTTTCGCAATAATCAAGGGCAACGCTCAGGGATCGCCATTCCTAATATCAATAACCCTGATGCTGAGCAGTGCTTGGTCAACGCCAACATTTGGCTAACCGATGGTCTGCCGTCAGTTGATCGTAACGGTAATTCGTTGGGCAATAACGTTAGCGGCGCACTCGCCAGTGCTAAAAGTGCCATTAAACGACTTTACGATGACACCAACGCGCAGTTGCCTAACCCGGTGCGCACCTATGTCGTCGGTTTCAACCTGCCGCCAGATATCGCCAACCTGCCCAATGTATCAGATGACCCACTGGGCGATCTTGCCAGCGCCGGAGGAACCGAGCGCGCCTACTTTGCCAATGATGAGGCATCGCTCAATCAAGTCATGCAGCAAGTGCTGGGCAGTATTATTGCCGCGTCGCAGTCCAATACCTCAGCGGCGGTTAACAGCAACGAGCGTGGTTTTGAAAGTGGCAACCTTCTTTATACCGCAGGCTTTAGAAGCGAAGACTGGTCAGGCCGCCTGACCGCCTCCCTGATACAGCCCGACGGCACCCGTGAAGAGCTGTGGGACGCAGAGGATCAGCTCCTTAGCCAACGAGGCAACCGCCGTTTGCTAACCTCTCAGCGACAAGATGATGGCTCGCGTACCGGCACGCTATTGAGCACAGGCAGCAGCGGCTTATCTAGCGCCGAGATCAATTGGCTGCAGGGTATTAACGTCCCTGGGCTTAGGGCTCGCCAGTCGCTGTTGGGTGACATTATCAACGCTGATCCTGTGGTATTGCAGGGTACTGAAAATCGCGTTTCGCTGCTGTTATCGGCTGCCAACGACGGCATGCTGCACGGTTTTGATGCCGTGACTGGCCGTGAACTGTTTGCCTATCTGCCGGCAGAATTGACCCAAGGTGACACGCCAACGTTGCAACCGCTGACCAGGGATAACTACAGCCACCGCTATTTTATGGATGGCACCCCTGCGGTACGAGAGGTGAATATTCCAGGCGGCCCCACGGCCGTTGCGGTGGGCACCATGGGAGCAGGCGGACGTACCGTGTTTGCGCTAGATGTTAGCAACCCGTCCAATATGGGCGCCGCTAACGTGATGTGGGAATACCGTCACCCAGAACTCGGCAGCGGCGTTAGCGAGCCGACGATTACCCAGCTCACCGATGGCACCTGGGTGGCAATCTTTGGCAATGGTTACAACAGCGCTAGCTATCAGGCATCACTGTTTGTTGTTCGCCTTAGAGATGGCAAGCTTCTTAACCGGTTTGAAACTACCGTAGGCAGCGCTGACGCACCCAATGGTTTGGCCACACCGACAGTCACTTCATGGCCTAGCTACGCAGGTGCCCGCTTTGCCTACGCAGGGGATTTAGCGGGCAACGTGTGGCGCTTTTCGTTGACCGGTAGCGGCAGCGTGAACCACTTCTATGCAGGCAGCGCCAGCCAGCCGATTACATCGGCACCTGCAGTCACGCTAAGCAGTGACTCACTGGATACACTGATGGTGACCGTCGGTACCGGCAGCTATTTCCGCAATAGCGACATTGGCGACAGTACGCCTCAACAGTTAATCGGCCTTCGCGACCAAGTGTCCAGGAACACCACGCTTACCCAAAGCAACCTTTTGGAACAGCGCATTACGGGGAATTCAATGCGTGATGGTTTGAATTTACGCGCCAGCACCAATAACCCCCTTTTGAGCAATGATCAAGGCTGGTATTTAGTGCTGCCTGAGGGCGAGCGGGTGATCTCAGCGCCGTCCATTTCCAGCAGCGTACCCAGACGGGTTCGCTTTTCAACGCTGTTGCCCGATGAATCTGATCCCTGTGGTGGCGGACGCACCGGGTTCTTTATGTCGCTACTGGCCGATACCGGTGGAAGCGGAGGTTTCACCACCTTCGATGTTGATGGAGATGGCGCGTCTGATAGCGACGCGCAAATTAACGGTGACGCCATCACTGGACTGCAAACCGGCACCGGTGAGCGTTTAGTCGGCGTTGCTATCGGCGATACCGAGCAGCTGTTTCTGGGTAATCCTGACGCCATGCCGATCAGTGTTGGCGTTGGCTTTAGCAACGATCATTTAGGCCGCCGCTCTTGGCGTCAACTAACCGGCGAGGAAAATGATACCTAGCGCCAGGTTTAGCTAAAAAAATGGGGCGAAGCGCTTAGCGCCTCGCCCCTTTGAGTTACTTGTTTTAGTAGTTACTTACTTAAGTTTAAGCGTTAGTAACACTATTCGACCAACGGCAGCAGTGTATTCAAGCTATCACGGGCATCGCCATAGAACATGCGCGTATTCTCTTTAAAGAACAGCGGGTTCTCGATACCGGAGTAGCCGGTGCCCTGACCACGTTTGCAAACAAACACCTGCTTGGCTTCCCATACCTTCAACACCGGCATGCCAGCGATGGGGCTATTGGGGTCTTCCTCGGCCGCTGGGTTCACGATGTCGTTGGAGCCAATCACGATCACCACATCGGTGGTCGGGAAATCGTCGTTGATTTCATCCATCTCTAGCACGATGTCGTAAGGCACCTTGGCTTCTGCCAGCAGTACGTTCATATGCCCTGGCAGGCGCCCGGCTACCGGGTGAATACCAAAGCGCACGGTTTTCCCCGCTGCGCGCAGCTTGCGCACTAAGTCGCTCACCGCTGTTTGCGCCTGGGCCACGGCCATGCCGTAGCCGGGTACGATGATGACGCTGTCGGCGTCGTTCAAGGCACTCGCTACGCCACCGGCGTCAATCGCCACCTGCTCGCCTTCGATCTCCGCCGCGGGCCCAGCGCTTCCGCCAAAGCCGCCTAAAATGACGTTGATGAAGTTGCGGTTCATCGCCTTACACATAATGTAAGAGAGAATCGCCCCGGATGAACCCACCAGCGCGCCGGTCACAATCAGCAAGTCGTTTGAGAGTGTGAAGCCGATGGCCGCCGCCGCCCAGCCGGAGTAGCTGTTGAGCATGGAGACCACCACGGGCATATCGGCCCCGCCAATGCCCATGATCAGGTGGTAGCCGATAAAGAACGCCAGCGCTGCGAGCACTAACAGTGTCCAGAAGCCCGCACCATTCAAGTAGAGAATCGCCAGCAGCAGGGACAGCACCGCGGCACCAGCGTTAAGCATATGCCCGCCGGGCAACTGCCGAGGCTTACCGTCAACTTTACCCGCCAGCTTGCCAAAGGCGACCACCGAGCCGGTAAAGGTGACTGCACCGATAAAGATACCCAGCACCACCTCAACCTGCAGGAACATCAGCTCATCGGGCGCTTTGGTGGCGACCAGCGCGGCAAAGGCGGAGAACTGATCCAGCGATGCCTCGGCGGCGCGCGCGGCCATTACTCTGCGGCGCTCTAAGTCTGCGCTCCAGGCCACAAATACGGCTGCTAAACCGACAAAACTATGCAGCGCTGCGACCAGTTGGGGCATTTCGGTCATTTCGACCTTGCCCGCCACGTAGGCGCCAATACCCGCGCCGATTAGCATCATCGGGATCAGCCACCAGTAGCCGCCAATACCAGGGCCGAGAGCAGTGAAGAACACCGCTACCGCCATACCCACGATGCCGTACCACACGGCCCGCTTGGCTTTCTCCTGGTTACTCAAACCGCCCAACGACAGAATGAACAGTACGCTCGCCGCGATTGCCGCGGCAGATACGAATCCTTGACCTAACATATCGTCTCTCCGCCGCTTAGGATTTTTGGAACATGGCCAGCATCCGGCGTGTCACCAGGAAGCCACCCACGATATTGATTGACGCGATAAGCACCGAGATCGCCGCCAGCACGCTCACTACTGCGCTACCGGAGCCAATCTGCAGAATCGCCCCCAAAATAATGATGCCCGAAATCGCATTGGTCACCGCCATCAACGGTGTATGCAGCGAGTGGCTCACTTTCCAAATCACCTGGAAGCCGATAAAGCAGGCCAGTACAAAGACAATGAAGTGCTGCATAAAGGACGCTGGCGCCACTTGGCCCAGCAGCAGCATAAGTACGCCACCAACAGCCAATAGGCTCACCTGGCGCTTGGTTTGCGCTTTAAAGCTGGCAAGCTCAGTGGCCTTCTTCTCTTCCGGCGTGGGCGCTTTCTCTTTCTTCTTCGGCTTAGCGGCCGCAATTGCTTTTACTTTGGGCGGTGGCGGCGGGAAGGTTATTTCGCCCTGATGGGTCACTGTAGCGCCACGAATCACGTCGTCTTCCATATTGTGATTGATCACGCCCTCTTTCTCAGGCGTCAGATCAGTCAACATATGGCGGATATTAGTGGCATAGAGCAGCGATGACTGCGTGGCCATGCGTGAGGGGAAATCGGTGTAGCCAATTACGATCACACCGTTATCCGATACCACTCGCTCGTCAGGTTTAGTTAGATCGCAGTTGCCGCCCTTCTCGGCGGCCAAGTCAATAATCACCGAACCGGGCTTCATGGCCGCGACCATGTCTTCCAGCCACAGCTTGGGGGCGGGCTTGCCGGGAATCAGTGCGGTAGTAATGACGATATCCACGTCCGGCGCCTGCTCACGGAAGCACTCCAGCTGCTTTTCGCGGAACTCCGGGCTTGAAGGCGAGGCGTAGCCACCGCTTTCGGAACCGTCCTGGCTATCTTCGAAATCGAGGAACAGGAACTCGGCGCCCATGGACTCGATCTGCTCAGAGACCTCGGGGCGTACGTCAAAGGCGCGCACCACAGCACCCAGACTGGTGGCGGTACCAATCGCCGCCAAACCCGCCACACCGGCACCAATCACCAGCACTTTGGCGGGAGGCACTTTACCTGCCGCCGTTACCTGGCCGGTAAAGAAGCGGCCAAAATTGTTGCCCGCTTCAATGACCGCGCGGTAACCGGCGATATTGGCCATCGAGGAGAGCGCATCCATCTTCTGCGCCCGCGAGATACGCGGCACCATATCCATGGCAATCACGGTGGCGCCCTGGGCCTTGCACTTCTCAAGCAGCGCTTCGTTTTGTGCTGGCCAGAAGAAGGCGATCAAGGTTTGCCCTTCCCGCAGCCGCCCGGCCTCCTCCTCAGAGGGCTCGCGGACTTTAATGACCACCTCAGCGTCGTGCCAAAGCGCATCGGCACCGTCCACGACGGTAACGCCCGCATCGCGATAAGTGTCGTCATTAAAGCCCGCGGCCAAGCCAGCACCGGTTTCTACCAAGCACTCGTGGCCTAACTTTTGAATCTGTTTGGCGCTCTCAGGGGTCAGCGCGACGCGCGCTTCCCCCCGGGCACTCTCCTTCGGTGCACCTATTTTCACTCGCGTTCTCCTTTTATTTATCTTTCTAGCTCGCCATTACCAAGCCATAGCGCGGCACTGCTAACGACGTCATACATAACACCTATTAGCAGTCTAGGATCTTACGGTGTGCCTGCCAGATACTATTCAACCTTTGATTCAACTGGGTTGTATAAAGACAACATGCGCTCATTTATGTAGCGTCATCGCTCTTGATCGCTTATCCCTTGCGCTGGCTAAAACCTTTAGCAAACTCAGTTAGTACCCCATAGAGCCACGCGTTGGCTGGCTCATTGGCATATAGGCCATGCTGAATCAGCGTCATTTTCAGCGCAGGCAGCTCTTTTGGCGGTTCCACCAAGCGCACCGACAGCATGGTCACAAAACGCTCAGCCATTTGGCGTGGCAGGGTCATGATCGCTTCCGTCAGCGCCACTACGCGGGCTGCGGCAATATAGTTAAGGTTTTTTGAGATCACTCGCCGGGTTAAGCCGTGCTGAACTAAACAACTGTCGATGTTGCTAGGCAGTAGGCCGCTGATATCGGCCAGCTCCACATGGGGCTCTCTAGCAAACTGCGCAAGATCCAGCGCATCTCCCACGCGCTCATTATGGCTAGCCACCAAGCAGACTAACCCCTCATTCATCCACGGTGTCTGAACAACCCCGCTGGGTAGCGCGCTCTGGCTATCCAGCCCTACCACCATATCCACGTGGCGTTGCTCCAGCCCTTCACTTAAAACGTCGGGCGTAATCAACTCGATTGAAAAACTAATGCCCGGTGCGTAGGCCAGCAGTTGGCTAAGAAAAGGGGGGTACATCACCTCTTCAAAATAGTCGGTGGTGGCCAACGTAAAGCGGCGTGTGCTGTTGGCAGGTGAAAACATCGGCGGTGGCGCCAGCCCTTCTCGAAGCAGTGCCAGCGCCTGCTGTACCACAGGTTGCAGCGCCAGAGCACGGGGCGTTGGCTGCATACCATTTTCGGTACGAATGAACAGTGGGTCATCCAGTGACTCACGCAAGCGCTTGAGCGCATGGCTCAAGGCTGGCTGGCTTAAAAAAAGCCTTTCTGCCGCTCGGGTAACGTGGCGTTCGCGCATCAGCGCCTCAAAAACCAACAGCAGATTTAGATCGAAATGGCGTAGCGAGCGCATGAATCACCATCATTCACAAAAAGAATGATTAAATTCTAAACATTCATTTAATTTATCACCAATTATTCCTTATCGTCTGCACCATTCGCACCAGACAGCGATTAACCAGCACGCAAGGAGACATACGACGGTGACCCACCCACTAACTCAGACCATGCCTAGCCTTTATGGCGATGTGATTTCTACTTTTATGGGTGTAGAAAAAGCAACGGATCCTAAGACGACCGATGCCGAGGTTGTAGTGAGTGGCGTTCCCTTTGACCTGGCGTGTTCTGGCCGTGCGGGCACTCGTATGGGGCCGAATGCGATTCGCCAAAGCACTGCCAATTTAATCTGGGAAGGTAAGCGCTGGCCCTGGGACTTTGCGTTGGACGAGCGCCTCAAGGTGTGCGATGCAGGCAACGTTGATTACGCTTACGGCGAGCCAGAAAGCCTAGTCGATAACCTAGAAAATCACGCTCAACGTTGGCTAAGCGCAGGCAAAAAATGCTCACGCTGGGGGCGATCATTACATCAGCCTGCCGCTTCTGCGCGCCCACGCACGCCAACACGGCCCGCTAGCGCTGATCCATTTTGACGCCCACACAGACACCTACGAGCAGGGCACGCGCTTTGACCACGGCACCATTTTTCACCACGCCCTGAAAGAGGGATTGGTGGTGCCGGAACACTCGCTGCAAATTGGTATTCGCACCAGCTACGACCGCCACAACCACCCTTATGAAGTGCTGGATGCGGATTGGGTCAACGACCACGGTGCAGCCGCTGTACTGGAGCGTATTCGTGCCAAAGTGGGCCATCACCCTGCTTACGTCAGCCTGGACATCGACGGACTAGACCCTGCCTACGCCCCCGGCACCGGCACCCCGGTCTGCGGCGGCATGTCCACCGACCTAATGCTGAAAGTGATTCGCGGCATGGTCGGCATGGAGTTAGTGGGCATGGACTTAGTGGAAGTAAATCCCGCCTACGATCACGGCGACATTACCTCTCTCGCTGCTGCGACGCTGGGGCTGGAGTTTTTATATACGCTGGCGGCGACTAAACGGGTTTGATGGCTATAAAGAATGAAATCACGTCAGGATTAATAAAAGCAGGAAGTGGAAAAGTTTTAGCGTGGTTTCGCCTAGTAAGCCGTAAGCCTCAACGAGGCCCATCAGTATCTTGAGGCGTCACCAATAAACCCAGCCGTATAGCTTCATGGACTAAGCCTGCCGTGTGCCTGACGCCCAGGCGGCGCATGATATCGGCGCGGTGGGTCTCGATGGTTTTGATGCTGACATTGAGCTTGTCTGCGATGGCCTTGCTTCGCAAACCTCTTGCTACGAGTGTTAATACTTCGCTTTGCCTTAGGGTAAGGGGGTTTTCATGGATAATGGCAGCCCCCACCACCGAAGCAGCATCAACGAACTGCTCAGGTTCCATGGCAGTGAGCACGAAACGCTCCCCTTGTGCAGCTTTACGTATGGCCATTTCCAATTCGTTAACATCCGAATTTTTGTGCAGAAACCCGTAGGCTCCTGCTTCAAAAAGGCGACGAATAAAACTATCACTAGAGTAGGTAGAGAGAACGACCACACGAATACCGGGACAAATATCGGTAAGCTGACCTAACGACTCTAACCGGCCTAACGAGATAACCGCTGCGTCAATAATCGCCACATCAACGTCGAAACGGGCAGCCTCTGTCATGAGCTGTTGCTCAGAATCCATTTCAGCAACCACCGACATGTTGTCGAAGGTTTCGATAAGGGCACTGATCGCGGAGCGCACTAAACGATGCTCATCGGCTAGTAATATCCGGATGGTATCTTCTGAACGTTTCATGGAAATAGGGCACGGACCTTGAAAAGGTAAAACCTGACGTAAAACCCCTTCGCTAGCGCGGGTTCAATCACTATCATTGGACTATTGGGTGTGGCTCCATTCCTAGACTTAAACGCCAGATTGAAACCAACAATAGAAACTCGGCGGAGCCTGCTCAATAACGCACGGTAACTTACTGACCGCAAAATCAGTATAAGTAAAAACCCTGATCATTGTTCTTGTCGCAGTATCCCCAAACGTAGTGCTTTGCCGATGATTTCGTCAATTGAATAAAGATCTTGAGCAGCATTAAAAGGCATACTGCCGCTTGTAGGTAGCTCATCTACTGCCAACGCTACAGACAACCGCTTGAGTATCGTAGGACATAAAAATATCTTACCTTTAACGGCAGCATGCAGCGCTACTTCAAGCTCGCTAACGCCTGCCTCTCTCAACAAAAAACCATTCGCCCCGACCTGCAGCGCACGTTTTACTTCAGCAAGGCTTGGATTAACCGACAGAATGACCACCCGCGTTTTACCACCACTTTTGCACAACTGCTTGGCTGCCTCAAAGCCTGCTTGACTGGGAGGCTGCGCATCAATCAACACCACATCAACTGGTAAGTACTGAGTCACCTCAGCTAACGCATGAGGGCTACAGAGGCTTGCCACCACCTCAATGTCTTTAAACCCTTCAATGACACGGCAAAGCCCTTCACGAATGAAACCGCTTTCATTAATGATGACGACCCTAATAGATGGCTCAGAATTGCCTTGTGGATTCATGCACGCACCTCCACCCATGACTAGCTGTGTCGTGGCGCGCCCTGCCACCCGGAACACTCCCTGTTACTTCCAATTACTTACCAATACTTGATTTTACGACGCGCTTACTCACTACCGCTAGTCTATTCAGACTTATTTAACGATGACCAATGCGCCTTCAGCCTACACATAAACCCTTAGGTATGTTTGAAAAATACCCGTAAGAATGATTAAATCAAACGATAAACTCGTTTACAGCTTTAGTGTGAACGCTACCGGCTCCTTGCCCTTATGCTCGGTTTTTCAGTAGGCAGGCTCTATGGACATGGATGATACTCACGAACACTTCATCCGTCTAAAAGATGAGGATGCACGACTAACTGAACTGCGTTCGCTCGACATACTAGACACCCTTCAAGAAGAGCACTTTGACCGTTATACGCGCTTAGTATCTCAGGTCTTTAATGCATCGATCGCCGTCATATCGCTAATTGATGAAAATCGACAGTGGTTTAAATCGTCGGTAGGGATTGAGGCTCGCGAGATGCCGCATGAGCTCTCCTTTTGTGTACACGCTCTTGAGCATGGCTATCTTGAAGTATCGGATACGCTAGAGAGCGATTTTTTCCGTCAACACAAAGCGGTGACCTCATCACCCTGTATTCGTTTCTACGCAGGCGTTGTATTGCACGGGCCTAACGGGCACGCCATTGGCACTTTGTGTATTAGCGACACCCAGCCGCGGGCGTTAAATGAAGTGGAGCGCTCCTGGCTAATCGCTTTTGGCAATATCGTGGAAGAGCAGATTCACCTGAGGTCACAGCTCTTCAATGTCCGCCATCAAGCCAATCGCATCAATCAGCGCGATGTCCGAACGGGCCTACCTGACGAAACGCTGTTTGGGGAAACTCTCGAGAATTTAATTCAACTTGCGCAAACAGAGTCATACCACTTGGTGGTTCTGCACTTACGCATGAATAACCTTGATGAAATCAGCCGCTTATATGGGCGCGAAAACCGCAACGCTATTCTGAAATGTCTTGCTGATCGTCTCACTGCCCCTGATATTGGCATCCTCGCTGTCGGCAATATGGATATGGATCGCTTCGGTGCTGTGGTCTCCATCTATTCATTACGTGACCTCTTTGGTGTCATTAGACCCATCACCAACAAGCTCAACGCTGCCATTGACCTGAATGGCCACACCATACGTCCCAACATCGATGTGGGCATTAGCGTCTCGCCCGAAGACGGCATTAGCCCGGACGATTTGCTAGAAAGAGCGCGGGCAGCCCTCAAAGGGCCCAAGACGTACGAAAACATTCATATTTTCACTCATCGCACCGAAGAGAGTGCGTTACGTCGACATAAGATTGAGCAGTGCCTGGAGTCAGCGCTGAGAGGCAGAAAGTTACGGCAGCACTATCAGCCGCTGGTGCTTGCCGACAGCAGCGGTGTGATGGGGTTTGAAGCGTTAGCTCGCTGGCAGGACAAGTCATTAGGCACCGTTAGCCCCGGCGAATTTGTGCCGATTGCTGAAAAAAACGCTCGGTTGTCCCGGTTACTGACGGACTGGTCGTTAGGGTGCGTTTGTGAAAAAGCCCATCATTGGCCCATCAAGCCCAGCGATCCCCCGTTAAAGCTAAGTATTAACATTCCTGCCAATCAGTTTTACCAGCGCAACTTTGTCGAGCATATCCTTCAAACGCTTGAAGAGCACGATTTAGCACCGCAACGCCTGACCCTTGAGCTTACCGAAGAGAGTCTGCTAACGGATATCGACAGCGCTGTTCTCACCATGCGCAAATTGCGAGAGAGCGGTATTTCCCTGGCGCTAGATGATTTTGGTACCGGCTACTCCTCCTTGAGCTACCTTAAACGCCTGCCTGTCGACGTACTCAAAATAGATAAAAGTTTTATTGACGACCTTCCCCATGACGCAAAAGCAGTCAATCTAGTCAGCGGTATTGTTCGCATTGCCCATGGTTTGGGGTTAGAGGTGGTTGCTGAGGGCGTAGAGTACGCAGCACAGCAAAAATTATTGCACGAAATTGGTTGCGATATACTACAGGGCTACTTGTTCAGTCGACCCGTTGATGCGGAAAGTGCATTAACTTTTCTAACTACATGGCCTGCGGGCCCCCACCCGGCAGCCATATAAATGGCTTCGAGGCACTCCATTCTATTTCCCAGTCCCTCAGCCTCTCAGGCGTTTGCCAAACACTTAACCCAGGATGAGTGGCTGGCTTATACACGCACGCTACAAAAATTACATAAAGTAGGACGCCTAGGCTATTGGCAGATGTCGCTAGCGACGGGCGATGTATATTGGTCTGAAGTGGTTTACGAGTTTTTGGATGTCGACCCTCGTTACTTCGCCCCCAGTCACGAAGCATTTATGACCATGGTTCATCCCCTGGATCAAGACAAAGTAGCTCAATCGCGCCAAGAAATGCTTAAGATTGGTTTTACTGACATCAAATATCGCATTATTCAGCCTAACGGCTGCATTCGATGGCTCCACGAAATTGCCGATAACACATCACCGGATGACCCCAATATCCTTCTCGGCACCCTGCATGACATCACCGCACACAAAGCGTTAGAGGAAAAATTACGCAAGCAGGCGATTACCGATGACCTAACGGGGGTATTTAACCGGCGCTACTTCATGAAGCGACTTCGCCAGGCCTTTTCCCACTTCCGTCGCAGTGAGAAGAACGTCGCAGTACTTCTCTTTGATGTCGATTACTTTAAAACCGTCAATGATACCTACGGCCATGCAATAGGGGATCAGGTACTGCAGCAGGTCTGCCGCCTATTCAAAGAGCGCTTTAGAGAGACCGATATTATAGGCCGCTTGGGTGGTGAAGAGTTTGCCGTATTGCTATTCGAAGTATCATCAGAAGATGCGGTGGCTATTGCGGATGGTATTAGGCAAGCACTGGCAGACCACCCGTTTACGACCGAAGCGGGTGGCACTTTCCATATTTCCATCACCTGCGGCGTCTCCAGTTTCGCTGCGGATGATCCAACAGAAGACTGCATTCTTCACCGCGCAGATAAATCTCTTTATTTAGGCAAACGCCAAGGCCGAGATCAGGTTGTATACCGCTAAAGCGCGACCTTTGCGCTCAACAGTGATAATGACCATGATCACAGTCATGCTTGGCTGGATCCTGCCAATGCACGCCATGGGCTTGACGCCATCGCCAAGCAGCTAAGTGAGATCGCCCCTGATAACGCAGCGTACTACCGCGAAAACGCCGCCCAGAGAAAAGAATATTTAACCATCTTTCTAGAGCATCTCCAGGCTCGTTTGTCGTGGGTCTGACGTTGAATACTGGCCTCTACGATGCGCTGCTGGAGCAGTTGGCCAATGAGATTACCCTCTGCACTGACGCCTAAACAGCTTTTGTCTTAAACAGCTTTCCAAGTTGATAAAGGTCGTGCATATACCTATCAAACGTCGAAATAAGCAGTGACGTAAAGATAAAGGCATAAATCAGCAGCATCACTGCCCAGGGATCGTTTAGCCAAGCCAGCCAAGCAATCGAGACTGGATAGCTAATCGTATAGACACTCATGGCAGCTAGTAGCTGAACCAGGAAACAGTTCAAAATAACCAACGTAATCAACGCTGCGCGTATATTGATACGCGGCAGCGTTGTTTTCAAAAACGGCAAGTGTTGCACTTTTATACGGCTCATATTCGAAATGCGTTTATTCACTCCGCTCTCGCCGTTAAAACGCAATTGCGCTTTGCGCCGTAGTAAGGGAATCGCATAGCGGCCCTCCTCCTCTTCCGCAAACGCTGTCAAGGCGATATCCCGATTGAAGTCAGCGCCTAAAGTGCTAGTGGCAGCTCGGTCAAAATCGGCCCGCCCTTGGGTTTGCGTGGCGATTTTGGCTTGCTCCGAAAGCGCTTTTAAGTGGCTTTTATCGGCATTCGACAGCTTTTTATCATTGCCAACGTTTATATTGTAATGAATCTCATACACTTGATACAAAGCAATGGTCACACCCACGAAAATCATCAAAAACACAAAATATATCAGCATACTAAACGACACCCCTTAAACAACGTCATGACATAAAGCAGATTAATTAGCCTGCAAACAAACTCGATGACTATGCCTGCATGCCTTTCATCTGTACAGGCTCACATCACCCAAGGCCAGGCTGGATAGTTTCCATGGCTAAGCCTCCCGTGTGTCTGACGCCTAGGCTGCGGATGATATCGACACGATGGCCTCGCTGATTTTGATAATTCACTTGTTCGTATGGTCAGGTGATCGATTCTAATCTAGGTAAATACTATGTCCGCGATCAGGTGATTAGTGAAGGGAAATAGGGAGTTAACCAAGAGAAATGCCAGCTTTCAGGTGGTAAAAATACCCATACAAAAAAACACTTTATTTTTAATATCCTAACTTAGCTTTTTTACTAAATTAACCTTGCTAAGATAGTTAGAAAACTAATCATACCAATTAAAATTCGCTAGGGAACGCTGGACTTGTACTCAATCCAATTCGCGTGCAACGCACGCCCTGCCCTTGCTTTATCGAACCCGCTGTTTTGACACTGACTCACCTGAGCCAGTTAACGAATGGTTCTATCGAAGTAAGGTTTAGATATGACATCTCTTTTATTGCATAGCGGGAAGACCGAGCAGTACCGCGCCCTAGGCGAAACGGGTCAGCCGGTCTATTACTCAGCACTCCAATTACGCAAAGCCATTGCTCGTCGATTAAAAGGACGGGAGCGCCATCTCGCTATTCCACAGCGTGATCAGCAAGGCGAGGGGGTGGACTGGTATAGCGGTATAGAGGGTGATGTAGTGCCCTGGAGAAGCGCTACAGAAGGCGAACGAGAAGATGCCCGCATCCAGTTAGCGGCCTTTCAAAAAGAGATTCAAGCCGTTGAAATACCAGATGAAAGCCAAGGCGGTGATCATGAAGTATTTGCGCGCTTGCTCAAGTGGGTATGCCATTTCCCAGATGAAAACTTCGTCTATCTAGTGGATGGCACCCCTGTGCTAACGTTCTGGGGGTTTACGCACCCAGAAATCGATCGACATGCCAACCCGCTGCAGTGTCTTTATCCTCAGGCTGAGCCCGAGCTGGCATCAGCTACCCCACCAATCACTCCCGTCCCAGCGTCACTCGGCGCGGCAGCACCAGTCGCCAAACCGGTTGTTGCTGAAGAGCCAACGCGCCCCTGGTGGCGTCGACTATGGTGGTTGCTACCGTTAGCACTACTTCTACTGCTGCTTTTACTTTTTGGCTTTAGAGCCTGCTCCACATCCACGACAGCGCCTGGCACCGGGATAAATCTACCCTCAGGCGACGCCACTGCTTTCTCCTCCGCTAAGCCGGAATGGCAAGGATGGGACGTTTGGCCCTTTAAGGGGCAGACCAGCGGCATTGCTGTGCCCAGAGGGTCAGTGGAACTGAATGGCGGCTTCGGTCTGCCGACGATCGGTAGCGGAGCTGGAGCGCTCGACTGGGCTCTACCCGACACCGATATCGAGCTAACGAATGCGGCTACTGAGACAGGGTTGCCTGATGCTGACACCTCCTTGGCGCCCACTGAAACGCCTCTCCCCAATGGTGAGCCACCTGTTACTCCCGAGCTATCGCCAGGCGAACTGCCCGCGGCACCAGCAGAACTGAGCGGAGACAGCCCCGAAGCAATCACACCACCCGAGCTCGGCACAATGCCAGAGCCACTGAGTCTGCCCGCCAACCCACCAGACGGTGCTGCAGCGTTTCTCAATGGAGATTGGCGCGGCGCTGGCGTAATGGATAGCCAGAGCGGCCGGCCCCTGCAGGTGAGATACGCCTTTGACGAAGGTGAAGGCCAGATGCAAATCCGCCGCGGCGGCCCTGATGGCATGAACTGTACCGGCCCCGTAGCCGCCACCATGCAAGACGGTGAACTGCACGTTGAGGCTAAAGAACGCGCTCGCTGCGAAGACGGTAGCAATTATGAGATGCCGAGGGTGGAGTGCCGTCAAGCCGAAGGCGAAATAGCGGACTGTGCAGCCAGCTATGACGACGAGTCTTTCCCCATGCAGCTGCAGAATGCCAGCGAATAGGACGGTAAACGGATTATGTTGCCTGAAATAATTAATTTTGAAGAGGTGGCCACCCTGGTCAGCCACTCCGGCGTTCAGTTTATGGACTTCGGTTTAACCCTGGATCCCCGGAAGGAGCCCGCTGGGGAATTTATGTACTTAGCAACGGCTGACAAGATGCTGACTCGCCTGCTCGTTAACGAGGAGGATGGCTCTCTGTTTCACGAAGTTGAGCCAGGTAAATTTGAGACAGTCAAACGACCACAATTCGATATGGCCATGGCAACCAGCCTTGAGCAGCTTGACGCTGTCTGGCTTCCACTACCGTTCTTTCGCTTCCGTCCGCCGGGCAAGTTTGATGAAGGGCCTGCTAACTGGTCACGTATGCGTTTGACAGCACTCAATGAGCCGGATATTGATGGCCATACCCATCGACTGACATTAGCGTTTGATACCCAAACACTAACGCGTCGCGACAATACTGCTTACCTCTGCCCTACCAATGATGATGTCAATTCTGGCGCCAACTTCCGCTTAGCGACCAGCACCTCTAATATGCGCTGGTTTCTTGATCAGTCCTGGGTAAGAGAGTGGCTTGAGGAACTTTTCCGCGAAGCCAACCCAACATTTGATAGCCAGGAGATGCGTGAAGGCTTAAACGAGTGCCAACATCTTGCCCACTACCTTAACGTGCTTAGCTTACTGCGCCGACCGATTGAAGAAGAGCATCGCAAGTACGCCCCATACGTTGTGATCCCTGATATTAAAGTGATTGCTCAGCAGGAGGGGGTTATTCCCGTCGACTTGGTGCTGGACGTTGGCAATTCGCGCACCTGCGGCATTTTGATTGAAGATCATGGCCAGTCCGGGATGGGCTTAAAGCACAACTATGTACTGGAGCTGCGCGACCTCGTTGACCCTGAGCGCGTCTATCGCGACCCTTTTGAAAGCCGTATCGAGTTTTCCCAAACCTTCTTTGGCAAAGATCACTTGTCTGTCAAAAGTGGTCGCCACGATGCGTTCCTATGGCCAACGATTGCACGCGTTGGCGTTGAGGCGGGCCGCTTAGCAGGACGTAGACGAGGCACAGAGGGCTCCACGGGACTTTCAAGCCCCAAACGCTATTTGTGGGACGATGATACCTACCGCCATGGTTGGCGTTTTAACAGCGCCTATGTGCGCACTGATACCGAACCCCACGCAACGGCAGCGCCCTTTTCGCACTTGATCAATGAGCTGGGCGACGCCCTCTATACGCTGAACGAAGAGGATCAGCTACCGGTCTTTAAGCCACACTATTCCCGCAGCTCGTTGATGACATTTATGCTGGCAGAGGTGTTAGCTCAAGCGCTAATGCAAATGAACAGCCCCGCCCAGCGTGTTCGCCAAGGGCATACAAACCGCCCTCGCCGTCTACGCTCAATTACGCTCACGGTCCCACCGGCCTTGCCTCAAGCAGAACGCAGCCTATTTGTCTCACGCCTGGAGCAAGCGGTAGCGCTGATCTGGAAAAGCTTGGGCTGGCATGAAGGTGAAGAAGAAAGTAATCCTTTCGAGGCGAGCGATGACGGGACGCTACGTGTGCCGATGCCGCGTTTACGCGTGGAGTGGGACGAAGCCTCATGCGGCCAGCTGGTTTATCTATATACCGAAATCAAGGAGAACTTTGCTGGTCATCCAGAGGAGTTTTTCGCGACACTGGCCCGCCCCGATAAGCCAGATCGTGAGCGCATCAGCCTAGCGACTATTGATATCGGTGGTGGCACTACCGATTTAGTCATTACTGACTACCATCTTGATCGTAACGGCACTGCTAGCGGAGGCAGCAATGTCTTCGTTGTACCTGAGCAGCGGTTTCGCGACGGCTTCCGTGTCGCAGGTGACGATATTCTGCTGGATGTCATTCAGCTGTTTATCCTCCCCAGCCTTGAGACAGCACTCAAAGAAGCAGGGGTTACGTCGCCTGACGCCATGATGTCTCGGCTGTGTGGCCAAGAAGGTGCAAACGCCCAGGATCAAGTGCTTCGCCAACAGCTAAACCTGCAGCTTTTCACCCCACTCGGGTTAGCACTACTTGAAGCTTATGAAGCGTTCGACCCGGAACACCCCGCAGGGCCAGAAACCCTCAGCTATGGCGAACGTCTTGGTGAACAGGCAGTGAGCGACTCGGTGCATCGCTATGTAGAAAACGCGCTGCGCCGTGAGCTTGGCCTTGATTTCAACTTTGATCTGCTAGGCATTCCGCTTACGTTCAATTTGCTTGACGTTCATCGCGCCTTCTTAAAAGACCGCTTCAACATCTGTAAGACCTTGGCCTCTTTATGCGAAGTGGTCTTTCAATATCAGTGCGACACTCTTTTGCTCACCGGTCGACCATCGCGGCTACCTGGCGTCCAGGCGTATCTGCGCAAAATGTTACCGTTGCCGCCAGGGCGTATTTTACCGATGCAGGGGTATCGAACTGGTAGTTGGTACCCCTTTCATCGCAATGGTCGCATCGATGACCCCAAGAGCACGGCTTCCGTAGGCGCTATGCTTTGCCTACTATGCGCTCAGCGTAATCTCTCTAACTTCTTTTTCAATGCGGCGGCGTTGCGGCCTTACTCAACCATTCGTCACATTGGCCTGATCGACAATAACAACACAATTCCTAACGCTGATGTGACCTACCACGATATCTCCACCACTGAAAATGGCACCACTATTCAGTTGGATAATGAGGGGGGCGATGAGACGCCCGTTATCGAAATGCGTGGCCCGTTAAGAATTGGTTTTCGTCAGCTAAGCGCCCAGCGCTGGACCGCCTCGCCGCTCTACACCCTGGACTTCACCTCGTCAGGCGCCGAAAAACTGGCTAAGGCAGAGGTCAATGGGGGCCAAGCCCCGGTGTTGAAAGTACGCCTAGGAGTAGATGAACGCGCAGGCAAAGGGAGCTTAATCAGTGACCGTTTGAAGGTCGTCAGCGTAGATACGGACGGAGAGAGCAGTTTTAGCCCGCGCGATCTGAAGCTACAGCTCAACACCCTTAATGATGCCGGGCTGGGTGACACCAACTACTGGCTGGATAGCGGGAGCGTGAAACGCATATGAACCAGTTGAAACCTGAACAGGTGACACCCGAGCAACAGCGACTCAGCAAAGGCTGGCAAGCATTTCATGAGGGGGCAGGAGCAGCCCTTGAGTGGATCGCTGAGGTGCGTGATAGCGCCCCCAGCCTCGATAGCGAGGCCGACAACCTTGGGTTATCCCTTTATCGCTCTCGCAACCTTGCACAAAGCTTGTCCCACGCGGCTACTACGCCTATGACCGTGGGCTTTTTTGGCCTCTCCCAAGCGGGTAAGTCCTATCTGATCTCGGCGTTAGCGGCAGGCGAAAATGGCAAACTAGAAACCTGCTACGGTGAGGCACGCCTGGATTTTATCGAACATGTTAACCCGGTAGGCGGGGGTAAAGAAGCGACGGGGTTGGTCACTCGCTTCAGCCGTGCGTCCAATTCGGGGCCCAGAGAGTTTCCGGTCGAACTTAAGCTATTTAATGAAGTTGAAGTGGCGAAAGTGCTGGCGAATGCTTGGTTTAACGACTTCGATCATGAGCGCGAAGACGTTTATGAAATTGACGAAGGTAAGGTAGCCAGCCTTCTAGCGCCCCATGAGGGCGAGCTTGGTAAGGAGCTTCAACTCGGCGTAACGCCGGAAAACGTAGTAGAGCTTTGGGACTACCTGCAAGCAAGCTTCCCCAAATCAGTCAGTAAGCTCAATGCCCGCTACTGGCCACAGGTGGTAAGACTCGCCCCACGTCTTAGCAGCCATCAACGGGCAGACCTGTTCTCTATTTTATGGGGAGAACAGCCTGAACTGACGAATCTCTACCGTCAGCTAGCCCAGACACTTGGTTCCCTGGGGCATGCCTCTCGTGTGTATGCTCCGCTCCGCTGTCTTGTGGCTCGTGATGGCGATGGCTTTAGCCAGCGCGACAGCATTATGAATGTCGACATTCTTGAGCGCCTGGGAACAGCACAGGATCTACCGCTTGATGTTTGCCCTGCTCATGGCGATACCCTTGGCGCACCGGTCAATTTGCCCGTCGCGCAGCTAGCAGCGCTGACGGCAGAACTCACATTCCCTTTGGTTGAGCCCACCCGTGATCCACGGGTAGAAAAGGTTGACCTGCTTGATTTCCCTGGTTATCGCGGCCGACTCAGCCTGCGTCAAATCGGTGAGGCGGGTAGCCAGGAAGGGCTCTCTCAACTACTCCTGCGTGGCAAGGTGGCTTATCTATTCGAGCGTTACACCGACAGCCAGCAAATGAATGGCTTGGTCGTGTGTACGAGCTCCGACAAACAGAGCGATGTCACCAGTGTTGGCCCGGTCCTCACCCGCTGGATAGAAAAAACGCAAGGGGGAACAGCGACAGAACGAGGACAGCGTGATCCAGGGCTAATCTGGGCCCTCACCATGTTTGATAAGCGTATCTCCGGTGCTTTGCAACAAACCGAAAGCCAGTTACGCGAAGGATGGGAAGGCCTGGTCAAAATGACCATGCTGGAACGCTTCGGAAGCTTTGAATGGATGCAAGAGTGGGCGCCTGGGCAAGCCTTCGACAACACCTTTTTGGTGCGCAAACCGCGTCTGCCGGTTCCCTTTTTAGTCAGTGAAGAGGGCCGCGAGGTGGCCATCGATGAGAGCGCGCGTGAAGCATTAGCGAACATGCAAAGCACCTTCATCGCTAGCCACACGGTACAACAACACGTTGATCAGCCAGCCGATGCCTGGGATGCCATGCTTGCCCTAGATGACGGTGGTATGGCGCGCATTGGGGACTACCTAGGCCGTATTGCAGGTCTTGAGTACAAGTTAGATCGTATCGAAGGTCAACTAGAAGAAACCTATCGCGCCTTGATCACTGATCGCTTAGCCACATGGCATTTCAGCGATACTGGGGGTGAAGTGGCACAAAAACGCGACGTTGCGAACCGTTTCTGGAAAGAGCTTCAAACGCGCTTGCCGTCGCTGGGGGAGCTACAACATAACCTTGAACTATCCGATGAAATAGTCCGAGACCTCTACTTAAGTGACAGCGAGGACAGCTCGTCACTCAAGGCAGAGGGCGATGAAGACGTCACTATCGATGATGGTGGGCTATATGGTAGCAGTGGTTCTGGGCTAGAGAGCGGTTTTGGTGAGCTGCCCTTCGGCGATACCCAGAGCGAAGCACTGGAAGCACCCAGTGTCGCTTCGCAGGCACCCGTGCTCCAAAGCGCCGACCATCGTTTCGCTAGAGCCATCTACAACGCTTGGGTTGGCCATGTCCGTGAACTGCCACAGCGTCAGGGATTGCTGCGCATGCTCGGCCTCGACCGAGAGCTGGTCAAACTATTGGCTGACGAACTGATCACCGGCGCTAGTCGTCTGAAAGTGCAAGAAAAATTACAAGCAGCTTTATTGCAACGAGGTCAAAGCGGTGCCCGCCGAGATCGGCTGGTAGCGCGTCAAGCGCTGGCGGCCCAGCTAGTGCTCCGCGACTTCATTGCTTGGCTTGGCTTTCATTATGTCCCCATAGAAAAACGCCCGAACAGCTTCGTAGGCGCAAAAACGCACCTATTCGGTTACGAGCGTTATCCCATAGCAAAGGGAGCCCTTCCCCTGCTACCTGAACAACCGGTCGACCAAGCCAAGGTGTACCTCGGCGACTGGCTATCTGGACTTTGTCTCATGACCCAAGAGAATGCTGGCCATAGCGGTGGGCGTGAAATCACCATCGAACAGAACGAGCGTCTCGGCGAGGTGTTGGAGTTGTTCTCTGCAAAGGAGAAAGCGCATGCGTAAAATCGAGCTCCGCCCCCTCCCTGACCCCAAACCCGGTGTCGGCCAGTTAGTGATTATTGGTGGCAATGTGACTGGCGAAGGTATGTCGGTGGACATTCAGCGCAACCAGGATGAGCACTTCTTACAAGCCAATGGAGTGTGGGGCAGTCTCCCCTTCAAGTTCCAACTGCCTGAGTTGCAAACCGATAGCGATGGCAACCAAACGGCTGTCGTGGACAAACAGATCGTCGACCCGCTGCTGGAAAACCCCCATGCCACCAATATGGCCCGCTTTTACGGTCCAGATGGCGCTGAGCTGGGTAGAGCGCGCGTCAAGCTCGCTCGCGACCTGATCTCCTCTGGTGCGCTTGGCAGCACGCCATCACTAGAGGCCAGCGCTACCTTAAACACCCCTGAACCGCCAACAACACCACCGACTCCAGAGCCTCCCACAGAGCCAACGACAGTCGAGGCAGAGCCTGAAGTAACAGCGGCTGAGCCTGAGCCGCAACTGGAGTCAAAAACAGGTAGTCGACGTTGGCTTTGGGTGGCATTGGCCATTTTACTACTGGTTATCATTGTGGGTGTCGCAGCGTGGTTTGTTTTGGCCTCCCGTGATGACGAACCCAGCGAGAACGAAACGGCACAAGAGCTTCAGCAAGAAGCGGAGGCTTCCGAGCCAGAAGAGAGCACCGAAAACGAGGCCGCTGCTGACAACACTAGTGTCGAGGCTACTGAACCGCGCCCTACAGAAAACGCGCCGGTGTTAGCCGTTGCCCCCTGCTCTTTGCAGCGTATGGATGAGCAGAAAGAGCTGGAATTCATTCAAGCCTGCACCGCAGCCGACGGAGAAACGGCAGCGATGACGTTAGACGTGATTGATGAAGCACTGGCGAATGAGCATTGCGGTATTGCCCGCCGTCTCTATGCTCACGAGGCCCTCAATGGGGACATCGAAGCCGCCCTAGGCTATGCACGTCAATTTGATCCCGAACAGCACTCACCGAGCACCTGCTTCCCCGCGCCAGATGCTGAGACGGCCATTTTCTGGTACGAGACGGCACAAGGCATCGATAGTGATAACACTGAAGCCAGACAGCGGCTGGAGGCACTTCAGGAATGATATTACGCGCCACATTATTAATCCTGACCGTAGGCCTGCCACTGTTTGCCGCGACGACAGCCCTGGCTGACCAACGCCCGCTATTACAAGAGGGTAAGGAAACCCTGTACCAGCGGATACTGACAACGCCAGGCTGCCATCTTACCCAGGAAGCTGGCGTAACGGGGGGCGATATTCAGCCCGCCTTCAGCCGCTTTTATGTTTATCAGCGTAGTGACGAAAACGGCGAGAACTGGCTAGAAGTGGGGCCCGATAGCTACGGCAGCGCCATTGGCTGGCTGCCCGAGTCCTGCACGGTCGATTGGAAAATGCAGCTAACGCTGTCATTTACCAACCCCGCCAACCGTGAGCGGCTAATGTTCTTCAAAGAGCGTGCTGACTTGATGAACATCTTTGATGACTTCGAACCGTCCGGCCAGGTGGCTCCCATTCGTGCACAACTGCGACGAGACGGCGAGGCCCCAGGAGTGGTGGCACAGGAGCCAGAATATTTTGTCGACCTCCACGAGCAGTTTTACCTGCTGCCGATTCTGGAGGGCGAGGAAATCATGACCGAAGCCGGCTTCATGACTCGCTTGCTGCGCGTGGCATCGGTTAGTGAAGCGACTGAAGACACCGAACAAGAAACGCAAGATCCATCAGCGCAGCTACGCGAGTTTAATGCGGGTGTTGTCTTTGTGATCGATTCAACCGCCTCTATGGGTCCTTATATTGAGCGGACCCGAGAAGCCGTTGAGCGTATCTACCAGCGCATTGAAGAACAGCAACTAACCGATCAGGTGAAGTTTGGCTTAGTGTCCTACCGCGATAGCGTAGCAGCCACACCGGAGGTCGAGTACGTTACGCGAATGTTTGCGAACCCTACTGACATCGAGAGTGGCAGCGATTTTATGTCTCATGTCGCCGATCTTCGTGAAGCGCAGGCGTCCACCGTAGGCTGGGAAGAAGACGCCTTTGCTGGCGTTATGCAAGCGGTCGAAGAGATCGAGTGGAGTAATTTTGGTGCCCGCTATATTGTCTTGATCACCGATGCCAGTGCCATTGATGCTGATGGTGAGCGCTCGTCAACGGGCTTTAATGCCGACCAAGTTCGCCTTGAAGCTTCCCGTCATGGCATTGCTGTTTATACGTTACACCTCAAAACGCCCGGCGGTGAAAATAACGGCGACCATGCCAGAGCCGAAGCGCAGTACAGCAACCTGTCGACTTTCGCGGGCACAGGCACCTCCCTTTACTATCCAGTCAATACCGGTGACGTGGCGCTTTTTGGTCAACGCGTTGATGCACTGGCGTCAGCGATTACCGACCAGGTTCAAGCGGCCTACCTAGGAGACGAGGCTATTGGCAGTGCGTTAAATGCTGATGAACCCGATGATCCAGGTGAGCAACGCCTAGTCAATGACCTAGAGGTGATAGGCCATGCGATGCGCCTGGCCTATCTTGGTCAGGTTACCGGTAGCCAAGCTCCACCAGTATTTGAAGCCTGGATAAGCGACCGCGACCTTATCGCCCAGAATATACCTACCACCGAAGTGCGGGTGCTACTGACAAAGGGGGAGCTCAGTGACCTTAGCGACGTGGTCAGTGAAATTCTTAGCTCAGCTAATGCCGGACTTATTTCACCCACGGATATGTTTGAACGGCTACGCTCTGTCGCCGCGGCTATGGGGGCTGACCCCAGCCAGGTTCAACAAAGCGAGGGGCAGCATTTAGGCGAACTGGGGCTGATGGGAGAGTACCTTGAAGACCTGCCCTATCAAAGCGAGGTGCTCAATCTCGATGAGGAGACTTGGCTGAGCTGGGACGGCCTGCAGCAGGAGCGTTTCATTAGACGCCTGGCAACCAAGCTACGCCATTATCAGCGTTATAACGAAGATGTAGACCGCTGGGTCTCATTGGCTGAAGACGCTGATCCGCGTGATGACGTCTACCCTATCCCTCTTGAAATGATGCCCTGAGCCCCGCCATGCTGAGTTTAACGGAGTTACGCGTAGCACGTGGCGAGGGCCATGAACGGCATGAAGTTCATTTACCCAGGCTTTCGCTCGCGGCAGGCCACGTGGCGGCGATTGTCGGCCCAAGTGGCTGTGGTAAAAGCACGCTGCTTGAAGCGATGGGGCTTTTACTGGCCCCCAGTGCGCTACACAGCTTTACGCTTGGAACGCCATCCCAAGACATCGCCGCGCTGCAGCGCGCTGGCGATGAGCGCGCGCTCGCTAGCATCCGTTCACGCGATATTGGCTTCTTACTTCAAAACGGCGGTTTGCTGCCGTTCTTAAGCGTACGCGACAATATTGCGTTACCGCGGCGCTTGCTGGGCCTGCCTGAGCATAGCGAACGCGTTGTCCATGCCTGCGCCACACTCGGTTTAAATGCCCTCCTCAACAAGCGCCCTGGGGCACTCTCCATTGGTGAGCGCCAGCGAACGGCTTTTGTCCGTGCGATGGCTCACGAGCCGCGGCTACTACTTGCCGACGAGCCCACCGCGGCCCTTGATCCAGCTTCGGGCGAGCGCTTGTTTGGCCTTATTGTCTCGCTGGTGAAGGAGCTCGATATGGCGGCGCTGGTGGTATCGCATGATTATACGTTGGTTGCTCAGTTCCAACTGCCAAGGTTAGCCGCCACCTTGACGCCGGGAGGCTGCCGCTTTGCCTTCGCCGCCTAAACGCTTCGCCTTAATCGCCCGCTTAGCCTTGCAAGACCTCTGGCACGACCGCCAAGTATCGCTCTGTATTGCCGCCGCGTTGGTGGCTGTTATTGCGCCACTACTGCTGCTTTTTGGCCTCAAACACGGCGTCATCAGCCAGTTGCAGCGCGAACTGCTTGACGACCCACGCAACCTCGAAGTGCGCATGCTGACTAGCGGCAGCTACGACAATGCCTGGCTAGCGAATCTAAGCGAGCAACCTGAAGTGGGGTTTGTAATTGGACAAACGCGGTCACTCAATACCCAAGCTGATCTACTCAAGGATGCTCAGCACTTTGTAAAAGGCGCGGAGTTGATCCCCTCCGCGCCGGGTGATCCGCTACTGGCGGACACTGCCCGCCACCCGGAAGATGCGCGAGTGATTCTTAGTGAACCGGCCGCTAGACGTCTTGAGGTGGCGGAAGGTGACCGCTTAACACTGGCCGTCAGTCGACGGTTTGACGAACAGTTGGAGCGCGGCCGTCTGGAAATAGAAGTGGCTGGCATATTGGAAGCTGCCCGCTTTCCCCGTCCGGCAGCATTTGTCGCTCTTCCGCTATTAATCGAGCTAGAACGTTTTCGCGATGGCCACGCCAGCCCTCTGCTAGGGGTAGAGAACGGCTTAGCGCGAGGTGATTACCCGCTACGCTATGCGCGTGCGCGTATCTATGCCAAGGAGGGAGACGCCGTCAAAGGCTTGGTGAAACGGCTTGAGGAACAGAACATTGACACCTCAAGCCGCCTAGCAGAAATCGAGAACGTACGCGCTATCAACAAGGTGCTTGAACTCGTCTTTGGTGTTATTGCAGCGACCGCCTTGGCGGGATGTATGGCCTCAATGAGCGGCGCTTTCTTAGCCAATATTGACCGCAAACGGCGTGAATATGCCGTTCTTCGCTTGCTTGGCTTCCAACGGCCAGCTATTGCCACCTTCTTAGCCGTTCAGGTGGGCCTATTAACCCTGCTTGCCTTTGCCGTGGGGCTTGGCTTATTTGCGCTGGGTTCTGCTGTCTTTAATCGCGCCTTGGCGACAAGTTATATGGCGGCAGGAGTCGTTAGCCACATCACCCCTACCCACGCAGTGATCGCTCTTTTACTTACCCTGGGAGTCGGCTTACTGGTGGTCTTGGTGGGCGTTGCCCGCGCTTATGGGATACAGCCATCGGAGAGTCTACGTGAAGCTTGAAAGCCGTTTAATTGCCTTTATCTCAGGTACAGCAATTTCATTCACTGCGCATGCAGAGCCCGAGTGGGATGAGCGACTCTATAACCCTGCCCCCTTAAATGATGATGTCTTATTGCCCATGCCTTGCGGCGGTGCGATGACCTTTCGTCCAGTACATGTGCCGGTGACTAAACCGCTGGATGATTTCCCGGTTCAGGTCGGCCAGGACGGTACGGAGTGGGGATATGTCGAGCAGAGTCGCCCTGCGTTTATCTCTGGCAGTTTTGCAGATGAGCAAGCCTCCTCCTCCCGTCACTATCTACTAGCCAAGTACGAGTTAACCGAACTGCAGTACGAAGCGCTGATGGAAGACACGTGTCCTGAGCCCTCCAATCGCAAGCGCTTTCCAAAAATAGAGCTGAGCTGGTTTGATGCGATGCAGTTGAGCGACGCTTATAACCTGTGGTTACGTGAGAACTCACCGGACTCACTGCCTCAAGAGGACGGCGCGCTGGGCTTTATGCGACTGCCTACCGAAATTGAGTGGGAGTTCGCCGTTCGCGGCGGCCTGGAAGTCAGTACCGCTGAGTACCGTGATTCACGCTACCCCATGCTGGAAGGGATCAATGCATATGAGTGGTTTGCTGGGGCGCAGTCTTCCAACGGGCGACTACAACTGACGGGGCTGTTAGCCCCAAACCCACTGGGTTTCCACGATATGTTGGGCAACGCCAGCGAGATGATGTTTGAGCCCTTCCGCCTTAACAAGCTTGACCGCCAACACGGTCAGGCGGGCGGTTTCATCGTACGCGGCGGCAATTATTTAAGCCCGCGTGAAGATATTCGCACCGGGCTGCGCGGTGAAGAGCCTTACTACGACAACCAAGCGCAAACCCGCGGACGTGCCAACGGTATGCGCCTAGCGATAGTCGCGCCGACACTCACCTCCCGCGAGCGTGTGGCGGCCATAGAAGAGCAGTGGGAAGCCTTAGGATTAGGAGAGAGCGAGGAAGACGGCTCCCCCGGTACCGCAGTGCAATTGGCAACGCTGGCGTCTGAGATAGAGGATAACGCCTTACAAGAAGAGCTTCAGTCGTTAGAACGGCAGCTGCGCGCCAGTAACCAACGTCAGGAAGAAGCACGCAACCAAGCAATACGCGCCAGCCTCAATCTTGGCGCCTTTTTATGCACCAAGTTAGAAGATGATGGCGTCTTTTATGACTTTCTCGCCGATAACTATCGTGTCAATTGCGAAAACGATAACCCCGATGCCAGTTGCGGGATGCGCCAGTCTCGTTTAGCTGAGCAAGAACAGCGCCTGCAGGGGCTTAGCCGCTATTACGCTAGCAGCTTGGTCGAGTCAGCCACCCTTTATGGCGCCGCTCCTATCGAGGAGCAGGTGAAAATATTCGGCGAAATACTCTCCCACAACGCTCAACTGAGCGGATTAGAACCCTATCTTCAGACTTACTGGCAGCACCAACGCGAGTATTTGGATGACCAGAGCATCAATGCCGAGGCGTGGCTCGAAAGCTGCAAAGCCATGGCAAAACAATAACGACCACCAATAAACGCTATCAATTAGCACAAGGGAATATTACATGACAATTCGCGCACCTTCTTTTAAGCAACTACTACTTTGCACCGCGGTGGCAAGCACGCTATTCATAGCCGGTTGTGCCAGCACGGGCAGCAACTTACTGTCTAGCAGCAGCAACCAAACCGCCGATCCGCGGCTGACACAAGGCAATGATGCCGAGTTCTTCAATAAGTCTGGCTTACAAGCGTGTGCCGCTGGCGCGGCGGTGGGCGTCATGAGCTGCATGCTCAGTGGCACCAGTAATCGTGCTCAGTGCGCCATTATTGCCGGTGTAAGCGCCTGCGGCGTGGCAATGGGTGCCAACTACTATCTGGATCAGCGTCGTAGCGAATATGCATCTAGTGCAGAACGCCTTGAAGTGATGAGCCAAGATATACAAGAAGATACCCAAAAGGTCATCGCACGCACAGATACCGCCCGTCAGGTTATAGCTGAAGATCGCCAGCGTATTGAACGTATCGAACAGGAGATCGCCGAACAACGCGTCAACCAAGCGTCTGCCCAGAGTGAGTTAGCCGGGATTGACAGCAATATTGACATTCTGCGTCGCGATCTTAGCAACATGCAAAAGTCCGTTACCGAGTATGAAGAAGTCGCACAACTTGAGCGCCAGGAAGCCAGCCCTGCTGAAGTTCAGCAAGTAGAGCAAGATATTGAAGTCATGAACCAACAAGTGCTCGCTCTTCAGCAAGAAGTCGACGATCTCTACAGCATGCGTTCTGCGATTACTCTTGGCTAAGGGCACACCATGAAGCTACAACTTATCATTGCTGCCAGCAGCCTAGCGATACTCAGCGGTTGCGCAACAACGCCTGCCGCCTGCGACCCCAGTAACCGTGACGCCAGTCTCGTGGCTAAATTCTCCTGCGATGTTGGCGGCAGCTACCGAGAGCGCCTTGACACCAACGAGCAGCAGGTGCGCCTCGATCAGGAGGAGAATGCGCTGTTCCGTGACATTCAACAGCAGATCATGGAACAGCAGCGCGCCACACGTAATGAGTTGCGGGTCACTAACCAACAGCAGTACGAACTTGAACGTACGGTTGAACAGCTCGTAGCTCGTTTACAGAACCGCACGCAAGATCAACTAGGGTTGCAGCATCAGTTGAACGAGGTAGAGCAACAGATGCAAGTTGGCTCCTCTTTACAGAGTGCTGAAAGCGAAACCTTCGCCGAGCGGCAAGCGCGGTTGAATATTCTACAAGAGCAAGTCGATCGCCTTCAGCAAAGCCTGGGGTATACCCCGTGATACTAATACTCCCTACCTTCTTCATGGAGGGCCGCCATGCAGCGTGTCCTGCGTGAGGAGGACTTGACGCTAGCAGAGCCTCTGCAACCAGAACGGTTGCAGAAACTCGTCTACCGCTATTGTCCACCCAGTATTGGTAATTTGTTTGCTCTACCGCGAGTAGGTAATGCGGATGCATTGGAGTGGTGGACAGAGCTAGCGGGTCAGCCTCGTCACTTCTCCGAGCTACCGGCAGATGGGCAGGAGGCGCTGACCCAGCGCCTCAATCAGCGCTTATTGGCGTTAGGCAACCTGATCGCTGAACTTGAAAAGCGTGGCGAAACCGCTGCTGCAGATTTACGGGAATTGCCTACTAGCCCAGATACCAGCAACCTTTACGCTGTGAATGGTGAGCCGCTTTTGATTCGTTGGGTGCCCATGCTATCGGCCTCCACACCCTCCCCTGTATATCCAACGACCTCACCTCAACCTTCGCCCACAGCAATAAAGCCGACTCCTTCAGCGCCTTTGAGCCCCCGGCGCCGTTGGGTGATACCCCTGTTTTGCCACTATTAGTAGGGTTGCTACTGCTTGGCTTATGGCTAGCGTTCACGCATTGGGAACGCTTTTCGCTCCCTTGGCAACGCAGCGAAGGCGAAACGCTCCCTTTTGCCTGTCGCAACGACGATACACCGCCGCCTGAATTCGTCACTATTTTTGATACCTCAGGCTCCATGAACCTCAACATCCATACATCAATGGAAGATGAACTTTGGTTCTACAACATGCCGGACTTTCTACGCGAGTTAAGAGCCAACGACCCACGTATACAACGGATGATGGCTGAACCATCACGCCTCACTGTGGCACAACATGCTTTTAGCGACCTCGTACAAGCCATCGACCCTAACGTCGATATTGGGCTCGTGACTTATCAAGGGTGCGAAGCCACTATTGTGCAGGGCGTTTTCTCTGCAGAGCAGCGTCCGAAGCTTATAGAGGGTGTGCATAGGCTTGCCGCCAACGATGGCACTCCTCTCGCAGCCAGTTTGCTTCAGGCAGCCGACATGGTTGATGGCAAAGAGCGTGATGCGGTCATTCTAGCGTTTGTTGATGGTGCTGATGGCTGCGACCAAAACCAGTGCGCAATAGCTCAAGACATTGCCAGTCGTCAGCCTCGGTTACGTGTCAACGTGGTCGATATTTCCAATAGCGGCCTCTCTAACTGTATTGCCGAGCAAACCGGTGGGCGGGTATTTGGCTCTCAAGATGCCGAGCTTATTAGCATAATGCTAAAGGATGCAGGAAGGGAGACGCTTAGTGAAGATTACTGCAATGGCTAACACTTCAGCATGCTGGTCATTAGCCTGGGCTGTATGGTTAGTGATTCGTATGGTTAAAGGATGGCAAGCACTATCAGCAGTACAAGCCTACCCAAACCCCAAAGCGTGGATGTTTTAATTCTATGAACTCAGGTTAATAACCTGTCAGGTTAGAGTGGGGAGTATATTTAAGATCTGATAGCATCCACTTGCCATCTAATTTAGCACTACCCCTCTACCCTATCCTGCAACCACTCCTCAAACACTTCAGGCAATAGCGGCCTAGCGATGAAATATCCCTGCGCCTCTTCACAGCCAAGTTGAACAAGGCGCTGGTAGGCAGCTTCGCTTTCGACGCCTTCCGCTACAACACGGTAGCCAAGATCATGAGCCATAGAAATCATTGATTTCACGAGTGTTTCAGTGCGCGCATCCTCGCCGAGGTCGGTGATGAAGCGCCGATCAATCTTGACCGTGTGGGCCGGGATTTCGTGTAGATAGGAGAGGCTGCTGTAGCCGGTTCCGAAATCATCAATGGCGATTCGCAGACCTGCCGCTATCAGCGCTTTGAGCTGGTTGGCGGCCACCTCTCCCTGGCCAATCAAAGCGCTTTCGGTAAGTTCCACCTCAATAGCAGCGCTCGGGAGTGCCATGCGCGCCATTTCTTCCAGTAGCCGCACGGCAAAATCCTCCTCCTCAAGATTGGTCGCCGAGACATTGACCGAAACCTGAAGCGCCTTCCCCTGACGATGCCAAGACGCCGCCTGGTGAATGGCGTGACGCATCACCCACTGCGTTAACGGCTTGGCCATCGGTGTATTTTCGATCAAAGGAATAAACTCACCTGGCGAAACCTCGCCCAAGGTTGGATGGTGCCAGCGCAATAGCGCTTCCGCCCCCAAACACTCTCCACTCTCAAGCGACACACGAGGCTGATAAACCAGATAAAGCTCTTGCTCATTTTCCAGCGCTCGTCCGATGTCGCCCAGCAGAATAAAACGCCGTTGGTAAAGTGCATCAAGATCCGAGGAGTAAAGCCCCGCACCCTTTTCAGCTAACCGCGCATCCAGGCAAGCTGCATAGGCACTTCGCAATACATCTCCGGCCGCTAGCGCGCCCAGATAAAAAGGCACAATACCTATAGCGGGATGCACCAATACGGGGACTTCGCGGGAGGTAACGAGTGCTAGCAGCGCCTGACGCAGTCGCAACGCTTCCGTTAGAAGGTCTGCATCGCTCGCATATTCCACAAGGTGTACAAATTGACACCCGCCAAGGTGATAAAGCTTCACGCCAGGGCTGATCGCTTGTTGCAGGCAGCGAGCGGCAATACGCGATAGCTCGTCGAGAAAAGCGGGGCCCATGGTGCGATGAAGCGCACTTAACTCACTGGCATCGACCATCTCGGTAAACAGCGCAACTTTTCGATCGTTTGACGCATCTCGCTCCAGATCCTGCAGGTCTTCAGCAAATTGGTTGCGATTGGAAAGGCCCGTTAATGGGTCAACCCGACCGAAAGCGTGCTGCAATTCAATCTGCGCCATAACCATGGCGGCCAAGTCACGAAGCGTTGCCTGCTCCTGCTCAGTCACCTGACGTGGCTGCTTACCCAGCACACACATCGCACCCAGTGTATGGCCTTCTCGCGTGACTAGCGGTGCGCCCGCATAAAAACGAATGCCCGAATTCGCAAGATAGCTATCACGATAGGTGTCAGAGGTGAGAAGGTCTGGAATAATAAGGATTTGCGAGGAGTTACAAACCCCATTGCAAGGCGCAGTCTCACGGGGAATTTCCCAATGATCAACGCCTACTCTGGACTTAAACCACTGGCGGTTTTCGTCGGTCAACGACACAGCGGAGATCGGCAAGTCGAAAAGTTGACTGGCCATTCGCGTAATCCGATCAAAGCTCTCGCTAGGGGGAGTATCCAGCAAGTTGAGCTGGCGGAGCGCGAACAGACGGTTCTTTTCTTGGGCATTCATTAATGTATCCGTACTCAACAATGAGCATTAATCCTTTAGCTAGCTAATATAACAGCCCTTTGCAATACGACATTGTGGGATAAAGCCTGCTTTTGGGGGGTTATTTTTGTTTTATTCGCCTCTATTGAGCTCGTTTTGCTTCATTTTCTGACTTTTCAAGGCTATCAATGGCCAGTTAATCGCTATATTGATAATAATCACGATGCTCAGCACAGCAGCCACAAGCCCAGGGCTTCACAGCAAACCCCCAAAATGCGATTTAAAACACGATTCTCGATAGTGGGTGACGAGCCGACAAAGTTTTTTCACTGGTTGACATGGCCAGCATTACGCAGTGAGTTTACGGTGGTAACATGAAATTAGTACTGCTTACCTGTCCAAATCCCTCAACTCATAAGTAATTAAAAAAGATTATATAAATGATAAAAGTCGCCATATTCATTGATATCCAGAATATTTATTATACTGTTCGCGAAACGTATAACCAAAACTTTGATTACAATAAATTCTGGGCGCAAGCTACCGCTAACAGAGAAGTCGTTCAGGCTTTTTGCTACGCCATCGACAGGGGAGACCAGAAGCAAAGGGAATTTCAAAACATACTAAGAGCCATTGGTTTTAAAGTAAAATTGAAACCGTTTATTCAACGCTCAGACGGCTCCGCTAAAGGTGATTGGGACGTTGGCATTGCTCTCGATGCAATCGAGTACGCCGAGCAGGCAGATGTTATCGTGCTGGTTTCCGGCGATGGAGACTTTGATATTTTAGTCAATAAAATTCGCAATAAGTACGGGAAAAGAGTTGAGGTTTACGGCGTCCCCCAACTGACTGCAGCGTCATTAATCAATGAAGCCAGCGAGTTTATCGCGATAGATAAAACGCTTTTACTCGATTAATTTAACCTGAATATCCAACAGCACTTACAACGAAGACCCTACCCAGCAAATTTTCATACCAATACTACATAAGCGTTCACTGATTTTACCTCTCAACGATTGAGAAAATAATCAACTCCCAAACAAGAGGAAAAGTTCTACAGTTATTCAACAGTAACTCTACAGTTTAATTGCCATTTGTAACCGTATCGACTAGGTTAGTTACAACGGGTGCGCTAAAAAACTTTTCTAATGCCGGTTGTCCCTATCGCTCCTAAGCACCACTGACTGATGCTCTGCTCACTTGGTGCGCTCCAATCTCTGCACAGTCAGATGGGATCAACCAGCAAGGAGGACATTGAATGTCGATAACATCAGAAAAGCAATTACCCGAAGCAGTAGCGGCCTGGCGTGATCCGGAATTGGACTCGGTAAAAGGCACTGAAACGCCTAAAGATCCGAACAAAGGTTATATCGCACTCCTTGGCTGGAGCGTCAATGCGATCAAGGCTGCGCAGAAATTTGACCGCCGCTACATTGTTGTGGCTCCGGAATGGGCCGCGGATTTCTGTACCGCTAACAACATTCCGTTTATTCCGTGGGATTTTATCCGGTTGAATGACCGGTCCATGGAAATCGCCGAAAGGTTGAAAGAAGAAGGCGTCGATATCGCCATTCCGCTGTTCGAAGAAACCGTTGAGTGGTCCGGCGCGATCAACTCGGTTCTTCTCGACAGCCCGCGCATGTACGGGCAGTCCATTCTGTTCCGTGACAAGGCTCTGATGAAGCGCCGTGCTCAGCTTGGCGGCATTCGCGTCGGCATTTTCGAAGAGGCGCATGAGAAAGAGGACATCGTTCGCTTCATGAAGCGTGTTAACCAAACGCTGCTTAAACTTGATGGCGACCCGGATGACCCGATCCATGTCAAAGCCTTCGATAAAGCTGGCTGTCTTGGCCACCGGATGATTCGCACAATAGAAGAGATCGACAACATTCCGGATGAAGAATATCCCCTGCTGATGGAAAGCCATCTGGATGGCTGGGAGTTCGCCGTTGAGGCCTGGATTCACGATGGCAAAATCCAGTTCCTGAACATTTCGGAATACGTGACACTGGGTTATTCGGTATTCGTGCCGGCCACCGCAGAGCTCGAAAGCTGGCGTACCGCGATCACTAAGCAGATTGAACTGCTGATCAAAACATTCGACATCCAGTTCGGGTTGATTCACCCCGAGTACTTCGTCACGGCAGATGGTGAGATGTACTTTGGTGAAGTTGCCTACCGCCCGCCTGGCTTTAAAGCGTTTGAACTGATCGAGAAAGCCTACGGCTTCAATGCTTATCAGGCGTCAATGCTGGTGTTCGATCCCAAAAGTACCAAAGAGGAAGTGGCGGCATTCTTCCCCCGCGAAGTGGTCGATGCAAAAGGCTACGCAGGTTGCTTCGGTGTGTATCCACGCCGACGTGTTGTTAGCAAGCTGGAAATGCCCGAAGAAACGATTAACCACCCGTATTTCGAGTCGCACGAATTAGTCGCGCCTACGGAAGAGACCGTTCCTGACCGGTCGGCCTTCGGGACGCACTGGGGCTTGCTCTTCTTCTTTGGGGACGACCCCATCAAGATGCGCGACCTGTTGAAAGCGCAAGAGGATCTGGATTTCTACGTTTAGAGATTCATTAGCGTAATACGCTGCACTATGGGCGCGTCTATCTGCATCAGGAGTACTCAAACTCCCGAAGCGGATAGGCGTGCCCTTTTGGTTGTCAGCACAGGCTCCCTCAGTTGAGCTGAGGGGCTCTAAACTGAGAGGTTTGCCTCTCCCATTAACCAAGGCCAAGGTATAATCATTTGGTTTACTGATGAGAGATGCAATGCACCCGAGATTTCTGCTACGCCTACTGGTTATCCTGCCACTGGCACTGCTAACCGCCTGCGATGAAACGCCGACAGGGCGCTCCCAGTTGGCACTGGTACCTGAGAATATGATGGCTCAGATGGGAGAAGATGCTTTCGACCAACTGCGCCGTGACCAACCAGTATCACGCGACGCCGCCATTAACCGCCAAGTACAGTGCGTAGCCCAGGAAATAGTTGCCGCCGCCGAAGCGATCTACCCTGCCGATACCCTACCCGAGGCCTGGGAGGTTGTCGTTTTTGAGGAGCCTTCCCCCAATGCCTTCGCCCTACCAGGCGGGCGTATCGGCGTGCATACCGGCCTACTACAAGTAGCCGAGACTCCCGATCAACTGGCTGCAGTCATCGGCCATGAAGTGGGGCATGTGTTGGCCGACCATGGCAATGAACGCCTTACCCAGCAGCTTGGCATTAAGGCAGGAATGCTAGTGGTAGGGTTATTAGGCGAAGGGGACCTGGGCCAACAGCAGTTAATGCAGGCACTGGGCCTGGGCGCCCAACTCGGCATCAGCCTTCCGTTTAGCCGCGCCCACGAGGAAGAAGCCGACTTGATGGGCTTAGCGATCATGGCGCAGGCAGGGTTCGACCCACAAGAGAGCGTGGCATTGTGGCAAAACATGGCAGCGCTCGGCGGCGGCCAGCCCCCGGAATTTCTTTCCACTCACCCCGCCAATAGGACCCGTATCGCGGCATTAGAGCAGGCAATGGAAGAAGCTGTGGCTTCCTATCGCACAGTAAGACCGGCAAATTGTTCTGGGTGAAACATAAGGCAAGCCTACACCTAGCCCGTTCGCATTTGATCTCTTATAGAGTCCATTGATGACCCAGCCGTTACAAAATCTTGAACAGCTCCTTGATCGAGTGAGCACAGTGGCCCGTCAAAACGAGCGGGTCTCCATTGAGATGGTCATCGAGTCCATTGGCAGCCGCTCTTTTGGGCCACTATTGATGTTGATCGGCATCACCCTATTTTCGCCGCTAAGCGGCATACCCGGCATGTCGTTCTTTATGGCGGCATTCGTACTGTTGGTAGCCGTGCAAATGCTGATTGGCCGCAAACGCTTTTGGTTGCCCCACTTCATTCTCAACCGCTCGGTTGAGCATAAGAAACTGCAGAAAGCGCTCGATTGGCTTAGCAAGCCAGCGCGGGGCATAGACCGCGTGCTTAAACCCCGATTAACTTTTTAGTACAAAGAGGTGGCAGCTATGGCATTGCCGCGCTGTGTGTCGTCGTCGGCCTGTGTATGCCGCTCATGGAGCTTGTGCCGTTTTCTTCTTCAGCCGCCGGGCTGGCTTTGCTGATCCTAGGGCTTTCGCTAGTAGCTCATGATGGGTTACTAGCCCTTTTGGCGACCGTTATCTTCGGTGGAGCATTTTCATTTCTTATTATCCACTTATTGTGATTAGGGCTATGCCGACGTCACCCCTTGATTGACACGCTCTCGATGAAATCCAGCAGATCCTATTGTGAAATCGCCAGCAGCGTCGGATGATCCAGAAGTTTGTCTCTAATAGCGTCCAATTGCAGTCGTATAGGCAGTTAACTTATTTTACTTATCCCTCAGCCCTGGTATCACTCCAATATTGTCCAGCTTGATGGAGAGCGTTGCAGTAGAAAATAACCACTGAAATGTTTGCCCCCTGGCATCTCAAGGTTTACAACTTCATAGATAGGTATAATTAATAATTCGTTAGCAGGAAATTAACGCTATGTCGATTGAGCTATGGTTGTCATTTGTGCTGGCCTCTTTTTAGTCATCGCTTCACCTGGCCCTGCCGTTGCCCTGTTGGTAATGACGGGAATCAACCATGGGCGCAAAGCAGCACTCGCGATGTTGCCTGGCTTTTTCTTAGGCGATTTGATGGCGATGTCGCTCTCGTTTGCAGGCGTGGGCGCTCTACTGATGGCATCAGCAGAGCTATTCGCCATCTTAAAGTGGCTGGGTGTTTTTACCTACTTTATCTAGGCATCAAGATGTGGCGTGAGTCCGGCCAATTGAACGACCTGGAATCTACTGGAGTAAACGTCAAGCAAGGGACTGCAAAGGCATTTTGGGTGACACTCTTGAACCCTAAAAGCATTCTTTCTTCATGGCCTTTATGCCGCAGTTTGTTAACCAAACCCAACCTCTTGCACCACAGCTGGCGATTTTGTTTACTACTTTTCTTGCGCTGGGTCTCTTCTCAGATCTCGGCTACACGCTGCTATCGACCACCAGTCGCCAACTGATGACCGCCAAGTTTCGGCGCCTGCTACACCGTTGCGGCGCGGGTAGTTTGATTGGCGCTGGAGTATTGATGATGGTGATGCGTCGTCCTGCTGGGTAGCCTCATCGCTGCCGAAAAACACTCCCACGCGCTAGGCTGTAACAGCGGCGAATATGTCATCAATCGTCCTTCACGCCTCGATTGAATGTCAATTGCACGATGATGCCGTTTTTTTGAAAGCTGCTTGCGCGGAGCGGGCGCGCTTCCTGCGCCCGGTAAGCTCTCAGAGTCCCTCCTTATCAAAGCCCCAGGTAGGCCTTCTTAATCATCTCGTTGCCCTGCAACTCGCTGGAAGGTCCATCCAACACCTGATAGCCATTTTCAAGTACGTAGGCACGATCGCTCACCTGGAGTACTTGTTTGACGTTCTGCTCGACTAACAAGATCGGCATGCCGGTATCCGCAACCCGGCGTATCGCGGCCATCACGTCTTTCACCAAGAGCGGCGACAGACCCAGGCTCGGCTCATCCAGCAGGAGCATCTTGGGACCCAGCATCAGCGCGCGTGCAATGGCCACCATCTGCTGCTGGCCGCCAGACAGCTGCACCGCCTTTTCACGCGCGTATTTTTTGAGGTCTGGAAACAGGGTATGCACTTTCTCCAGGTTCTCATCTCGCTGCGCTCGTGCCGAGGGCAGTGAGGCCCCCAGCAAGAGATTATCGTGCACCGTCATATTGCCGAATAGTTGACGCCCCATCGGCACATGAGCAAGCCCCAGCCGCGCCATTTCGTGTGGCTTGCGACCAGAGACTTCCTGACCGTCAAAATGAATGGCCCCTTTCCAGGGTTTGATCATTCCGGAAAGCGCGCGAAGGATGGTCGATTTACCACTGCCATTGCCCCCAATTAACCCCACCAGCTCACCCTCGCTGACCGTCAGCGAGGCATCAAAGACCACCTTGAGTGAACCGTACCCAAGGTCCACGTTCTGGACACTCAGCACATTAGCCGCTTGATCTGTCATCAGTCTTCTCCCAGATAGGCGGTAATAACACGCGGATCTTCGATCACTTCGCGAGGTAATCCCTCGGTAATCACACTGCCGCTTGCCATGACAATCACGTGATCCGATAGCTCAATGATGGCTTCCATAATGTGCTCCACCATCACAATGGTCAGGTTCTGATCAGCCAGCCGACGTACAAAGCCGATCATTTCCTTCAGCGCCGGAGGGTTGAGGCCCGCCATCACCTCATCAAGAAACAGTACGCTGGGCTGGACGGCTAAGGCCTTGGCAAGCTCCAGCCGTCGCCGTCTGGCCAGGTTAAGATCCAGCGCAGGCTGATCAAAGCGGTCGGCAAGGCCCACTTTTTCCAGAACCTCCATGGCCAATCGCTCAGCGGGCTTGCGCTTGGGCTCCTTGAGAAAGGCGGCCACCAACACGTTTTCCAGCAACGTCAGCTCTTCAAACGGCCTTTCCGTTTGAAACGTACGCCCCATCCCAGCCTGCGTGCGCAGGTAGGGGGGAAGGCGAGTGACCTCTTCCCCGTGCAGATGAATACGCCCCGCCTGGGGTGTCACGAAGCCGGTCAGGGCATTGAACAGGGTCGTCTTGCCAGCCCCATTCGGCCCGATCAGCCCCAGGATCTTGCCTTGTTCCACATCCAGGGAGACATCGTTGACCGCCACGACGCCCCCGAACGTGACGGTCAATCCCTCAGCTTTGAGCGCGCTTGGCATAAGCCCTCCTGATCAGATAACGCGCCGGCTCGCCGACAATTCCGCGCGGCATGAACATCACCACGACCATAATCAACAGCCCGTAAATCAGCATGTTGGCCTCTGCAAACGTCGTTCGGAAGATTTCTCCCGAGCCCACGACCAGCAGTGCCCCAACGCAAGGGCCCCAGATGGTACCCCGCCCACCGATGATGGCCGTTAAGGCTATCTGCACCGACAACAGGAGATAGAAGATCGTGTGCGGCTCAATAAAGGAGAGGTAGATGGCATAGATCCCGCCGCCTAGTGCGGTCAATGCGCCCGAGAGCATAAACGCTTTCAGCTTCACGGTGGCGGGGTTGATCCCCGACGCCATGGCCGAATCCTCATCCTCACGCACGGCGCGTAGCTGATAGCCAAACTTGCTGCGCGATACCAGCATCACGACCAGCACGGTGAGTGCCGCAAACGACAACGCCAGATAGTAGTTCACCTGACGCGAGAACAGATCAAGCCCAAAAGGCTCTGGCAGCGTCATGATAAAGACCCCGGTAGCACCACCAGTCAACCAGCCCTCATTGATGGCTATTAGTCGAAAGATCTCCGCGATAGCGATGGTCGATAACGTGAAGTAAGGCCCCTGGAGCTTGAAGGTTAGCCGTCCCCACAGATAGGCCAGCAGGGCCGCCGCGACTAGCGCCATGAGGATCGACCACCAGGGAGCAATCTCATGATGGGCAGTGCCCACCGCCACGAAATAAGCCCCGAGACCGACGAAGCTGGCATGCCCCAAACTGACCTGCCCTGCCCACCCACCCAGGATGTCCCAGGCGGTAGCCCACCCCGCGTACAACAACAGGGTAATGGCCACGGACAGGTAGCTCGGAAACATCTGCGGATAGACGATGCCCAGCAGAACCAGCCCCGCCAGGATGATGTAGTGCTTTTTCATACGCGTTTCACCGTCTTACCGAAAAGGCCCTCAGGACGCAGCAGCAATATCAGCAGGAACACCAGCAGGCCGTAGGCATCTCGGTAGTCGGAAGTGAGGTATGACGCTCCCATCACCTCCACCACCCCCAGCAACAGTCCGCCGGCGATAGCCGCCCCGATATTACCCAGCCCGCCCAGCACGGTGACGACGAACGCCTTGAGCGTGAAGATAGCGCCCGAGAAGGTCGGCGTGGCAAACAGCAGCGGGATCAACACGACACCTGCCGTAACCGCCAGGGACATGCCGATACCAAATACCACGGCTTCGATCCGGCGGGTATTGATGCCCACGAGCTCTGCCCCCAGGCGGTTGTCCGCGGTTGCACGAATGGCTCGGCCCAGCTCGGTATGGTTGAGAACCATATAGAGCCCGGCAATCACCACCATCGTCGCCAGGCCCGCCAACAGCAGGATCAGCGAAAAGCTGACCTCGCCTAACGAGACCGTGCTAGAGGCATAGGACACATTGACAGATTTCGGTTCGGCGCCAAACGTCAGTAGCAGGATATTGCCAATCACCAGGGCAAGCCCCAGGGTGACCAGCAGCGAGCTTTCGGGCGGTGCTTCCATCAACCGGGAGAGCACCACACGCTGCAGAACCGCCCCGACCATAAACCCCAGCGGCATGGCCACCAGCAGCGATAGGTAAGGGTCCCAGCCAAGCAACGCGTTAAGCAACACAGCGCAGTACATGCCTAGCACAACGAAGTCCCCATGGGCGAAGTTGATGATTTTCATCACCCCAAAGACCAGCGTCAACCCGACGCCGATCAGCGCGTAGACCCCGCCGATCAGCACCCCGTTGGACAGATTTTGCAGGAAGGATACATAGTCAAACATTGCGATCTCTCTGATTAAGCTATGTAGGTGTCCTGATTAACGAGCATCCCACTCAGGGGTCGGAAAACGAACGTCTTCAGCGGCAAGGTCAGCGGGAAAGACCGTCACGTGCTCGCCATCTTGAATCTGCAGTACAAGGCTGCGGATGGGGTTCTGCCCCTGGAAGCCATCGAAGCTTTCGAAGACAACATGGGTCACCGGGGTATCCAGGTCGGTCGCGGCCAGCGCATCTCTCACGTCACTACGCTCAAGAGAATCAGCGCGTTCCAGAGCATCGGCAGCCACACGGAGTGCCAGATAGCCTTCTGCTTCGTAGAAGGTCGGTTCTTCGCCAGTCTTGGCTTTCAGACGCTCATAGAGATCGTCGACACCATCGTACTGCACGTCCTTGCTCCAGCTCACCACTGTTGCCACATACTCGGCAAGGTCACCTACCTGATCGATAAAGCTCGGCAGTGCAGCCCCTGTATCGATGGCGACAGCCTTGGCATTGAGGTTCACTTCACGCATTTGACGCGCAATAGCGACCCCATCTTCGGCATAGGCCACCACGTAGAGCAGATCAGGTTCTTCAGAACGGAAACGGTTTAGGATCGGGCGAAAGTCGGACGTGCCCTGGTCATAGGATTGGTCACCCACGATCTCATAGCCGCGCTCTTCCGCTAAGCGCGCCCCCTCAGTCGCCAGGGACTCCGGCCATGCACCGTTGCCATACAGCATCGCGACGGTCTTCAGGCTATCGTCGCTTTCCCGCAGGTAGTCGAAATAGTCGAAATAGCTCTCTGCCACAATTGAGGAGTTGTGTTTAGCGCGGAATACCCAAGGCGAACCGGGCTTGGTAATGCTGTTGTCGGCACTGCCGAGCACGACTAGTGGAATCTCCTGGCGAGTCATCAGTTGCGCCATGGGGCCGGTGATGCTGGAGGCATAGGAGCCCATGATGAGTGGCACGTCCTGACGGTTCAGCGATTCAACCGCCGCCAGCGCACTGGTGGCTTCCGAGCGGTCATCTTGTATGGACAGTGCCAGCGGCTCACCCCTCACCCCACCGCCTGCGTTAATTTCCTCAAGTGCCACTTCCATACCGGCCTGATAGCGTTCACCGAAGGCGGCGAAGGGGCCTGAAAGACTGTTAATGACACCAACGTTGATATCGGCCTGAACGGCCGTTGCCGCCAGTAGCCATGGTGCCACGGAAGCGGCAGCGATCAATTTCTTCATTGTTTTGTCTCCTGTTAAGATCTATAAAAATAGATTAAGTCGATTTTTTTATATCTTTCCGATTTTTCTCGACCAATTATGTATAGACCAAGGTTGTAAGCCATTGCAACCCGTCCCCAATAAACGGTACCTCCCATACTCGAACCGTTTTGTCCGGCTATCCCACAACCACTTAACAAGGAGTATTCATGACTATACCTAAGGACCCCGTCGCGTCACTGGGCCTCGCCGGATTCGCCGACGCGCTTCGCCGGGGCGAGATCACGTCAGAGCAGGCGGTGACCGCTTATCTGTCGCGTATCGAAGCACTGGATCCCTTGCTAAGTGCTTATGAAACAGTGGATTCCGACCGTGCGCTGGCCGCGGCGCGCGCCATGGACACCTTGCTGGCCAACGGCGTCGACCTGGGTCCGCTGATGGGTCTGCCGGTGTCGGTCAAAGACCTGTTTGTGGTCGATGGCATCCCTCCGAATGCGGGCTCCAACTTGCCGCTTCAGGACAAGCTGGGCACCCAGGAAGGAACGTTTATTCGTGTGTTGAAATCCTCGGGTTGCATCATTCTCGGCACCACGCGAATGGTCGAATTTGCGCTGGGCATCACAGGCCACTCGGCATCCCGTGGTACGCCCTGGAACCCGCTGGATGACCAGCATCACCGGCTGCCGGGAGGGTCTAGCTCTGGTGCGGGAGTCGCCCTCGCTTCCGGCCTGTGCGGCATGTCTATCGGCAGTGATACCGGCGGCTCTGTCAGGGTGCCCGCCGCCATGTGTGGACTGTTCGGTTTAAAGACCACCGTAGGGCTATGGCCCACCGACGGCGCCTTTCCGCTGGAGCCCAATACCGACTCCATTGGCCTACTCACGAGAACCGCACAGGATGCCGCTATTGCCTTCGACGCGCTGAACACCCGTATCAACCCCTCACCGAACGCGCATCAGGCGCCGGTAACTCTTGGCCAACTGACACTGGGCGTGCCAGATAATTACTTCCTCGATGGTGTTGATGCAGAAATGAACGCTGCGTTCGAGCAGGCGCTTGCCGTGTTCGAAGCAAAGGGGGCCAGACAAGCATCCGTGCATGTACCGGATGTCGATGGGCGGGAGCGCTACTTCCCTGTGGCGATGCCCGCGCATCTACTGGCGTGGCTGGGCGAGGCATTTTTTTCTGGATCACCAAGCGCTGATCGACCCCATTATTCGTGCCCGAATTGAGAAGGGCATTGGCATCAAGGCCCATGACTACTTAGCACTGGCAGACGAGCGGCGCCGCCATATTGAGGCCGCCAAGCCGCTGTTTGATCAAGTGGATGTGATTGTGAGCCCCACCACCCAAGCCCCCCCGATGAAAGTAGCGGAACTTGAGGACCCCAACCTGGCGATGCAGGCGGCGCTGGGCATGACGCGTAACACCCAGCCTGCCAATTACTTCGACTGGTGCGCTGTCACCCTACCCATGGGCGTCGACGCGGCAGGCCTACCGCTCGGTTTACAATTAAACGGCCCGGGTCATAACGATGCTAAGCTTTTGGCCATCGCCGTCGCTCTGGAGGCGCTTCTGCCGTCCGCCCCGCAACCCAAACCCTTTCGTGGCCATGCCTTGCGTTGAGAACATGAACAGAGGCAGCTAGGAGCTGAGTGGTCTCAACATTGACGGGGCTCATTTTCTGCCAAGCGCTTAGCCAGAGCGCAAGCGCTTGCCATCGCTGTCATCCACAGTGAACGCCACCCATACCCGACGCCGGCTCTCCACTGCGGCTTGGGTCGCGGCACGTGCCTCGCGGGCAAGCGACATCGCTTCACACAGAAACACAGCGGTCGGCACCGCCACGATAATCCCGACGTCTGACCAGCACAAAAATGACAAACGGTAGCGCCCCGATGATACCGACAAGGTAGGACCTCAGTGCCAACTCGGCGCTCATTGAAGGTACGAACAGACTAAACGCAAAACGCGCCAGCTCATAACTGGCGACCAGCGCGGAACCAATGATGGCAAACCCCATGCTCGACAAAGGCTTAATACAGATGAATCCACGGCCGCTGGGTGCATGAATAGAGGCCTTTTGAACGCGTAGTAGTCGCCACAGTCTTGATGAGCAACGCAGATAGCAGGTTATTTGAGCGAGTGATGGGCAGAAAGCCACACACTGATATCAGTCTCGCCCATTACCCAGCTGACAGGAAGATGCCACCCCCTATGTAGTGCAGCTACAGATTTATTCAAGGATGACACCCGAATGTGAATTCATATTGCCCCCTACCTTGGCGGGATTGGCCTATAGCTCCTACGTTGTTTTAGAGGCTTGCTTTAAAGACGCGTTGTAAGGGCTGGTTATGAAGGCCGGATATAAAGCCGGTTGTATAGGCTGAGTATAAAAACTGATCGTAAAGACACAGGGAGACGTAACGATGGATGCACTTGCGAGAAAGCTGGGCCTTAAGACGGATCCTACGATCTTTTTCACCTCCGCCGGGATCATGATTCTCTTCCTAGTGGCGCTGTTGATTGCGCCAGGCCCCATAGGAGAAGCTTTCGGCGCAGGTCGGGAATGGATCGTTACTAACCTTGGCTGGTTCTTTATTTTCGGGGTGACGAGCTGGGTAGCGTTTTTGCTTTGGTTGGCAATCAGCCGGTTCGGCGCGATTCGGCTGGGTGGCAATGATGCCAAACCGGCGTATACCAACGCCTCCTGGTTCGCCATGCTATTCGCGGGCGGTATCGGCACGGTGTTGATGTTCTGGGGCGTGGCCGAGCCGATATCCCATTTCGCAACGCCCCCGCGGCCGGGTGTCGAGCCTTTCTCTGTGGCCGCCGCCGACGATGCCATGAGCTTTTCGATTTACCACTTGGGCCTGCATACCTGGGCCATTTTCGCCATGCCGGGGCTGGCGTTCGCGTATTTTATCTACCGTTACAACCTACCCATGCGTTTCAGCTCGGTCTTCTTTCCACTGTTGGGCGAACGTATTCACGGCCCTATCGGCAAAACCCTGGATATCTTTGCCGTGCTCGGCACGTTGTTTGGCGTGGCGGTGTCTGTCGGCCTGGGCACCCAGCAGATCAATGCGGGGCTAACGGAACTATTTGGTGTTCCAGACGCGGTGCTGACCAAAGTGCTTATCATCATTGTCCTGACAACCGTGGCCGTGGGGTCGATCATCGCAGGGCTGGATTCAGGGGTGAAGCGCCTCTCTAATATCAATATCTGTATGGCCGTTGGCCTGCTGTTGTTTGTGCTGTTTACCGGTTCAACCGTTTTCCTTTTGCGCGCCGTTGTCGAAACTTTTGGCCTCTATATAACCAACCTGCTGCCCATGGCGTTTTGGAATGACACCTTGGCACGCTACTCCAGCGAGGGTGGCGCCTGGGGGTGGCAAGGCAGTTGGACGGTATTCTACTGGGCCTGGACAGTAACCTGGTCACCGTTCATCGGCATTTTTGTCGCGCGGATTTCTCGCGGACGAACCATCCGCGAGTTCGTGCTCGGTGTGCTGTTCGCCCCTTCCATCTTTACGCTGATCTGGTTTGCGATCTTCGGCTGGTCGGCGATGGAGATCGATGGCATCGGGCCCGATGCCCGGGCCGCCATGGGGGAGCAGGCAGGCGTCCTGTCGGCCGCTGTCGCCGACAGCATCCCCCTCGCCATGTTTGCGTTTTTTGATAACTTTCCGGCCGCCACCTTAATCCAGGGCCTGGCGGTAGTGATCGTCGCCATCTTCTTCGCCACCTCATCGGACTCCGCCTCCCTGGTCGTCGATATGCTGTGTACCGGCACCGCAGACCCAGGCCCATGGCATCAGCGGGTATTTTGGGGCGTTTCCGAAGGCATGCTGGCCGCCATGCTTATTGTGCTGGCTGGCGATGCCGGGCTAACCGCTCTGCAGGAAGTGATCACCGTGGTTGGCCTGCCGATGTTCATTCTGGTATTTATTATGATGTTCGCACTGTACCGAGGCCTCGCTCAGGAGGAGCTCAGCGAAGTGAAGGTAGGCACCCCGCCCAAACAGGAAGAGCTAAAGCCAGAAGATTAGGCGATAAAAACAGGGGCTGTGAGCACTCGCAGCCCCCTGGCCAACAGGTTTCAGGTAGCATTCAACCTAAAGTGGGTAGAATTATTTCTCTCCCCTTTGCGCGATTGCTCTATAGTCGAGGAATGCTAACCGGATTACCCCAGCCTATGGCCGTTGACCTGCAAGCACTCTACCCAAAACTGATTCACCTGATGCTAGACACCGTCTTCGTGGTGGATAAAGACAACCAGATCATCTTTGTGAGTGATGCCTGTGAGCCACTGCTCGGTTACCTACCCCACGAGTTGATCGACACCCAGATCATCGACTACATGCACCCTGACGATTTAGTCGCCACGCGGGACTCTATCGTTCGTGTGATGGACGGTAAGCCCCACATTGATTTTCGCAACCGCTACATACGCAAAGACGGCGGGATCGTCCACATCCTGTGGTCTGCCCGCTGGTACGAGGAAGAGGGAGTTCGGATAGGGGTCGCACGCAACGTGACGGCCCTTACCCAGGCCGAGGAAGAGTTGCGCCACCTCGCCCATCACGACCCGCTGACAAAACTGGCTAACCGAGCGCTATTCTATGATCGACTCCTCACAGGCCTGCACGCAGCCTACCGGCATCAAAACAACCTAGCCTTGCTGTTTCTGGACATCAATGAATTCAAAAGCATCAATGATATTCATGGGCATGCGGTGGGTGACCGAATCCTCTGCACGGTAGCCAGACGGCTGGAAGGCTGTGTAAGAGCGACAGATACCGTGGCCCGGATAGGCGGGGATGAATTCACGGTCCTGTTAACGGAAATTAAGTCTGCGCACGCGGTTACCGAAAAGGTGGCGCAGATACTCACTGTCATGAACCAGCCGCTAGGCGCTGAGTTCGGTGAGGTGCGAATGCCCACCTGCAGCATCGGCGTAGCCTGTTACCCCACCGACGGAGAAGAAGCCGACACTCTGCTAAGCCATGCCGATAGCCATATGTATCAGATTAAAAGATGTGGACGCTAGCGGTTACTTATCAATAGCGAACCGGGCAGCCTTCCCACCGACTCTGCTTGATATATAACAAAGATGCGTATAAAAGCACGCTGTAGATCAGCTTTTTAAGCAAGCAACAGCGCAAAGTGATATCTGCCCAACCCTGACGCAATATCACCTGAAGGGATCTTTAACGGCGACACGCCGATAGCCGAGATAGAGAGCTAACGTACTATGAGGGACGAAGGAGTTACCTCTATCGATCAGGTTTGATTCCAACCCTCCAGCGCGTGATAATGGCCAAGATAATTGCTAGCGATCTTCAGGCGGATGAAGGCCTGTAGTGCACACTTCTTGAATAAACCAACCTGGCAGTGAAAGACATCCGATGGGCAAAAGCACCAGAACCCTTAAACAGAAAGAAGTAGAGCGGATTATCGAATCGCTGTCCCGGGCTATCGCGCATCATTTGCTCCCACCGGGCACTCGCTTAGTGGAAGCCCAAATTGTTGACTCCCTCGGCGTCAATCGAAACCATGTCCAAGCCGCTCTACAAAGACTGTCCCTGCAGAAAATCATCACTATCGAACCCAACCGGGGCGCCCATGTCAGCCAGCCTTCCGCACAGGAGGCGCGTGAGATTTTTGTGGCACGACGGTCAATCGAACGAGCAGTGGTGGAATCCATCACTTCGGATCGCATGCGTCTATTTGAGCGCGAAGTCGACGCTCATATTACCGCCGAGATTAAGGCTACCCAAGCCAGTGACCGGCGCGCCATTGTGCGGGAACTGAGCGAGTTCCATCGCTTATTGGGCCGCATCAGCGGTAATAGCGTTTTGGCCGACATTCTCGATAATTTGATGGTCCGTAGCTCGCTGATTGTCGCGCTGTACCAACGCAATGACGAGCCTACCTGCCAGCACGGTGAGCATATGTCGATATTAAAGGCCCTTCAGGCTGACGATAAGGAAAAGGCCGTGATGCTGATGACACACCATTTAGACCACCTGGAACGGGAACTAGCCCTGGAAGAGAAAGATAACCAAGCGATTGACCTACGAGCCGTGCTAGCAATCGCCTGACGAACCTTGTCAAACAGGCTTGAGAAGTTGCGCTGGCTTGCGTTCAAAACTTTGACGCCCACGCTTAAAAGCCATTAACGGCTGCCCCAGCTCCGCAATCACAGCTGCCGGTGTGTCCACATCCAGCACAATGAAATCAGCGTGACAGCCTGGCGACAATCCATAATCCGGTAGGCGGATCATCTTCGCAGCCTCCTCCGAAACCCAAGCTAGGCAGCAAGCCAATTCCGCCGATGTCCCTAAGTGACAGACATTGGCCAGCAGGTTGGCTTGTCGGATCAATGAGGCATCGCCAAATGGCGTAAAGGGATTGCCAATATTGTTAGTGGATAGTGAACAGGTCACACCACAGGCATGAAGCTTTGATAACGGTGCAACACCACGTGGAACGTTGTGGGTGGCCTCTCTGCCGGTCAAAAACAGATCCGTAGATGGTAGTGCCGTTACCTGTACCCCGGCCTCTGCCAAAGCCATCGCCGTCTGCCTTAATTGTTCCGGCGGCAGTGCTGAGAGCTTGGTGACATGGCCGATCGTTACCCGGTGTTGCCAACCGTGGGCTAGAGTGCAGCGAACAACCTCTGGCACCGTCATGCCCTCTGGGCTAAGGTCGAAATCTAGATGCAGGTCTAGGTCACAGTCGTATTGCACAGCCAATTCAAACAATCGCTGGATCTGTCCAGCGGGATCGTCGTCCATATAGGGGCAGCCACCTAAAATGGTGGCCCCGCTTTCTAGAGCCTCACAAAGTAGCTCTTCGGTACCAGGATTGTTAAGCAAGCCTTCTTGAGGAAATACGCAGATTTCCATTCCCATAGCCCAGGCATAATCGCGCTGCAGCTGGAGTATCGCTCGAAAGCTGGTCAGTCCGATGCCCGGGTCTAGCTCCACATGAGTACGCATATAGGTAGTGCCCTGGGTGATGGCTTGTTCAATAATGCGTGCCCCCCGCTGGTATACGTCTGCTTCAGTGAAGCCTATCTTAGCCGCGCTGGTGCTGGTAACTGCCTCTTGCAGCGTGCCTTCTTGTAGTTGGCAACGATCCATAATGCAGGCCTTATCGAGGTGTATATGGGTTTCAATAAGCCCGGGTAGAACCAAATTACCCCCCAAGTTCATCTCGATTGGTGTAATGTCATCGTTGCTAAAGACCTCAACAAACCTGCCCTCTTCCACTCGCAGTTCACTGATTTGTGTCGGGTTAACAGGCAATCTCAGGTTGGTGAATTTTATTTTCTTCATGCAACACTTTCTCCTAGATAGGCAGCTTCCAGCTCCGGGTCATTGCGTAGGGTTTCCGCATCACCCGCATGCACAACACGTCCGGTTTCCAACACATAAGCCCGATCTGCTACCTGCAGGGCTAGGTTGGCCATCTGATCCACCAGCAAGAGGGTGACACCTTCGTCTCTCAGAGCCGCCAAGGCATCATAGAGCTCTGCCACCATGGCGGGTGCCAGCCCAAGTGAAGGCTCATCTAGCAGTAGGATCGAAGGCTTCGCCATTAGCCCACGACCAATGGCAACCATCTGCTGTTCTCCACCTGAAAGCAGACCCGCTGGACTGTCGATACGGTCCTTCAACCGAGGAAAGCGAGCCAAAATATCACTAACATCTTGATCAAGATTAGCGCGATCAGCACGGGTATAGGCACCCATAAGCAGGTTGTCTCGCACGCTCAGCTCTGGAAATACTTGGCGGCCTTCGGGGACTAGGGCCAGGCCTTTACTAGCTATATGACTAGCGTCTAAAGACTCAATGTTCTCATTGTTAAGAACCACCTCACCCCCGCTTGCGGAGTGCAGCCCGGCAATAGCCTGGAGAATGCTTGATTTGCCAGCCCCGTTAGCACCAAGAATAGCAATTAGCTCCCCTGGGTTGACGACTAGACTGACGCCTTCCACTACTGGCGCCGCGCCATAATCAATGACCATATTTTTTACAAACAGGGTGGCGTCCCGGCTACCGTTCCAAGGTTCAGGTCTTGGGGGCGCTTGATAATCCGTGCTGCCAAGATATGCGCGTATAACGTCAGGATTGGAGCGCACAGCTTCCGGTTTACCCCAGGCAATGGGCTGGCCTGAATCAAGCACGAGTATTCGGTCAGATACCGACATGACCATGGTCATGTCATGCTCTACTAAGATAACCGCGATACCATACTCGGCGATTGATTTGAGTAGATTCGCAACCTGATCGGTATCGGCCCGACTGAGTCCCGCAGCTGGCTCATCCAAAAGCAGTACTCGGGGCTTAAGGGCCAGGGCACGGGCAATCTCCACCAACCGACGATCTACATGGGGCAGATCTTCCGCCGGAGAGTGTATGGATCCACGGTAGCCAACCAAGGCGAGCAAATCCGACGCTAGAGCGACCTGCTCCACCTCTGGTTTCCTCCAGCAATCCCCAAACTGCCCCTGCTGCATGCCCGCCAGCAAATTTTCTAACACCGACAGGCCCGCAAATAGTTGTGTGGTCTGGTAAGTACGACTAATACCGGCGCGGGCAATTTTCCAGGCAGGAAGTCCTGCTAGATTCCTGCCCAGATCAATCCGCCCCGTATCAGGAGCATAGAATCCACTAATTATGTTAAGCACCGTCGTCTTACCCGCACCATTAGGACCAATAATGCTAGTAACTGACCCGGGCAAGGCACTGAAGCTCACATTCTCTGCTGCTTGGACTCCTCCAAAACGGATGCCGATGTTATCAACCTTCAGGCCGTCATGAGCAAGATCACAGGTAAGGAAGGCCTCCAGTCTTTGCTCATCCGGTTTTCCTCCAGGGAGTTCTATAGCGGGTCGCGCGAAGCGTTTTTGTAAGATGCCGAGGATACCGGTAGGGGCAATCCATAGCACTCCAAGCAGCACTCCTGCGAAGAGTAGTAGTCGCATTTCCGCCATACCGGACAGCAGTTCCGGCATCAGCACAATCAGTAACGCCCCTAGGAGAGGGCCAAAGACTGTTCCAGCGCCCCCCACAATGACCGCTAGCACAAAGAGAATAGATTGGGTAAAGGGAAAAGACTCTGGGCTAATAAACATCATCAACGGCGACAGTAGTGAACCCGACACTCCAGCGAAAAGGGCAGACAAGGAAAAAGCTAGCGTCTTGGTATGTACTGGATTGAAACCGAGAGAGCGAGCAGCAATTTCGGTGGCTTTCACTGAGCGCATAGCTCGGCCCCAGCCGCTACCCCTAAGGCGATGAAAGAAGACTAGCGACACCACCATGAGTGCGATCGCAATCAGTGCCAGCCCAGTATCCGCGGGCAAATCGCCGGTTCCAGGCATGGGTACACCGGCTAGGCCATTAGAGCCGCCAGTTACCGAACGCCACTCAATCAGGCTGTGGTGGACGACAAAGCTGAAGGCAATAGTCACCATAGCAAGGTAGGGACCGCTAACGCGCACTCCTGGAATAGCCAACAATGCTCCCAATGCGGCAGTAGCAAAAATAGCCATGGTCATTGCTAAAACTAGAGGCGCACCGGCCATAAGCATCAAAGCCGAAACGTAGGCGCCAATGGCATAAAATGCCACATGGCCAAACGAGATCTGGCCGCTTAGACCGATCAGAATATTGAGACCACTGCAAACCACAGTAGTCAGAGCGATCAGGGTCATCACCAGTAGCCCATAACCACCCAAAGTGAACGACAGTATGGCGCCGCCAAGGGCTAGAAGCACCAGCAATACAGGCACTAGTAAACGGTGGGACATTATTTTTGTTACAGCGATCATACTTTCACCACAGTTTTAGTACCAAACAGACCGTTAGGGCGCAAAGCCAGGCAGACGATCACAAGGCTGAAGGTGAGGATCTGGGATAACGTGGAACCCAGGTAGACAATAATCAGTGCCTCTGTCAGACCAAACAACAGGCCAGCCATAACCACGCCATTAGCACTGGCAATACCGCCCAAGATGGCAACTGCAAACGCCTTGAGGCCAAACAGAGTCCCCATCTCAGAGTGGACACTGACCAGGGGGGCGATCAGCAAACCGGCAATACCTGCAAACACTGTTGAAACTGCAAATGACACTGCCACTACTCGGTTAACAGGTATCCCCATCATCCGTGCAGCCGCCGGGTTTTGAACACTAGCTCCTAGCACCTTTCCCAAGCGCGTGTACCGACGCACCAACATCAGCGCTATCACGATCACCGCCACCACAAGGGGGATGATGAGCTGCATTGCATCAACGCCTGTACCAGCGATTTCCAAACGGTGGCTCACTGCTTCCAACGTGAAACGCCGAGGCTCTTTGCCGAAAGTGAACATCACCAGGTTATCCATCAGCAGGCCGCCAGCTACTGTGGCCATCAGCCAAGCTTCGGAACCCCGACTATGAAAAGGACGCACAAGGAAACGCTCAATTGCTAGTCCATATAGAGCACAGAGAACGAGGGATAGGGTAGCTGCCAGAAGCCAAGGCATGCCCCAGGTGATGCAGAAAGTATATCCAAGCACGGCGCCCACCATCATTGCGCTGCCCTGGGCGAAATTTACCGTGCGGGAAACTATGAACGTTATATGAAAGCCTAATGCTAGCAGCGCGTACATACTGCCCATACCTAGCCCACTGATAATACTGGCGGTTATCATAACGTGGCTTCCTCCCACCCTCCGGGACAGGCTCCCGAAGGGTCATTACCACAGGTGAAAATTAGAGGTCGAGCGGCACAATCCGACCATCAACGAAGTGGGTAAACACATAATCCTCCGCGCCTACAGCGTCGTGCTGCTCTGGAGAGAAAGGCGAGCTATATTGTTTAATCAAACCTTCATAGCTCTCTATGTCGTAGTAGCCCTGACGGATAGCAGGTCCATCGGTGCTGCCGGCCTCCTCAATTGCCAGCGCAGTAAGGTGCATAGCGTCGTAGGCGTTGGCGATACCCACCGCGGGGGTCACGTCGGCCAGATCCTGAATTTCGGGAAATTTATCCTTGAGAGAGGCGAGGACTTCAGCTCCCTTTCCCTGCCCATCTTCGGTAAAAGTGAAAGTCTGAATAAAATGAACACGGTCGGCATTTTCACCCGCCAGTTCACTGAAACGGCCACCAGCCGGGCCCCAATGTGAAATAATCGGCACATCCCAGCCCATACGATCTAGAGACTTCACCACCTGGGCCGACGGTGACACATTGGCCACCATCAGCAGAGCGTCCGCCCCTTCATCCCTCAGCCGACTGAGTTGAGGCACTACATCGGTATCATTGCTCTCGAAACGTTCAATGCCAGCCCAATCCATGTCCCGCGACTCTAACGCTTCGCGGAAGCCTAACTCGTTAGATTCTCCCCATGGATTGTTGATTAGGATCATCCCGGGCCTTTCCATATCAAACTGATCAATACCGTACTGCACTAGGGCTTCATCGACCAATTCATCCACCGCAGACACGCGGAACACATAGTTTTCCTCGGCGCCGTTGCGAGTAATCGGCGTACCCGCTGCCCAAACACCCATGAACGGAAAATGCATGCTGTTGGCCAATGGCACTATCGCCAGTGATACAGGCGTATCCAAGCCCCCAAAGAGCACCGCCACGTCTTCATTCTGAATCAGTTCCCGAGCAGCTAGCATGCCCTTATTGGGATTGCTCTCATCATCTCTACGCAGCAGCTCCACCTGACGGCCAAGGATGCCGCCATTTGCGTTGATCTCGTCGATAGCAATGGTTAACCCACGAGTGATAGCTTCCCCTGACTTGGCTGACTGACCTGATAGTGCGGCCACTAACCCCACCTTCAGATTCTCCTCAGCTTGAGCAAGACCTGATAATGAAACCATGCTGGCGGTCGTCAATGGCATTAGCCACTGCTTGATGCTTTTTTAAACAACATTTCATCTCTCCAGATTGCTAGCATTTACATATAAGTTGCTAGCAAAATGGATGCCAGTAAGTGAATCACCAAAAATTTTCCTGTATAAAAGGATCGTTTTGATTAATCGGCATGCACCCTGTGCAGGCTTTCCATCTTCCTCAGCGTTAAGGAACAGCAGAGCCTGAACAAGATTTATATAGGAAATGCAGCAACTTACCGCCACGCTAAAAGACAACATAGAATTATGTTGTCTTAATATTTTGACTGGCATTGGACTGCGACAATTTTTCAAAATATTGCACTAAATAGGCGCTTCTTGTGCATTTTTGCACCAAAATAGAAGGGCTGGGACTTACTCATTTCCTTTCTGGAGGGTTCTATTATGTCTTTTCCAACAAAAGCCATCGAAATTGTTAGCAATTTTTTGGAGGCTTCTATGGCGCCGGATCCGGAGTTGGCTGCCACTTATATGGCATCGGACGTTATTATCACCTTTACCGGTGGGCGCAAGATGGCAAATCCTCAGGCCGTTACCGACTTTAACGCCGGGCGCTATGCCTGGGTCAAAAAGTCTCTAGGACAATTTGACTGGACTGAGCATGACGACCACACGGTAGTTTACTCCAATGGCACGCTATATGGTGAATGGCCAGATGGACGCTCCTTTTCGGGGAACCGATATCTGGATCGTTTCGAGGTTCGTGATGGAAAAATCACACACATGGACGTTTGGAACGACAGCGCCGAATGGATACTAACTCCCGAACTCAATAGCAATTCCTGACGCCTGAGGAAATATGTTTTTCCCCATGTATTATTATCGTTAGCTAAATGAGATTACCTTAGTTATGCCGCCTTCTAATCACGTTCAGAGGGCGGCATATAGTTTATTGGGTAGTGATGATTTACATAATTGGTAATGGCCTCGCCAGACATCAATTTCCGCTTTCGCTTGGCGGTATCAACGACCAAGTACATCACCTAACTTATTAGGAATTATGTTGCTCCCCCCTCCTCTTCTGCCCAGCTGTAGCAATTTCGTATAAAGTCACGACGTATATACCAACCGATTTTATAAGGCAGAACTTAACTACGTGATTAATGGCTAGGCCGAGCAATAGTGCCTTAGCGCAGCAAGATTGAAAAAATGATGAGAGTAATAGTAGGAGTGTGCCAACACCGCTTCCATAATGATTCGCAAGCGGAAGCGCTGCGCCGAGGGGTAATCCGACCTCGGACTGATCATAAGATGATTGCGCAGAAAGCGAACGAATGTTGGCATTGCGTGCACAGTGTTATTGGGTATTGATCATCGCTAGCTATTTCCCACGCGATGACACCTTATTATGCAGTTTTAGCGTAAGAGAGATGGTGCTTAGCGAGGCGCTATGGAATAAATAACTAAGTACATCGACAGGGTAGCCAACGTTTGCGCTTAACGTCTTGGTCTGCGCGCGATACTGGCAACCTTTCCAACTAGGTGTCTACAGAACAGAATATCCTTGCCGTGGGCAGCGCCCAGCATAACTTTTCTAATTACCGTCCTGCGTGGAGCAGCTTTAAGCGGTCCTGCATCTTGCACATAGCCATGAACAACGCATGAATCAAGGCTTCCCATGGTAAACCGGCAACGCTATTAGCGCCCGAAAATCGAATGCAGATGGATGACGCCACCTTTGTATTACCTAGCAGTTTCTGCGCTGCCTTAAGACCTATCCATGGTGCCCAGACAACGCCCGATCTGCAGAAGCCCTAAGCATAAGCTATGCCGTTGCGCTCAAAGATACGTGGGATCATATCCCGATGAAGGCCAACGTTGCCGTACCAAGTGTGCGTAACCGCTGTTTCATTCAGTTCGGGGGAATATTGATACGAGGTTGTCCTGCAGATGCGAGACAGGTTTTGTGGGCTCATCCAAAGTAGTGCCATCTCGTCCCCCGAACAGGATACGTTTTCCATCAGGCTAGGAGCGAAAGTAAAAGCCAAGGGTGCGCGTGTCACTCATCATCATCTGTCGCGGCATGAGCTTTGCCATCAGATCGGCTGGCAGATCCTAGGTAGCAATGATGCGACTACGAACGGGCACGATACGCCTGCGCAGACATGGATCTACCTTATCGGTATAGCGTTGGTACGGATCATCACCTGTCGTTCCGTGACTTGTCCCCGCGCCGTCTTATTGATGAACTTGTCATCGTCGTGCGTAAGATGTTCCACGGCCGTGTCGGAGTGAACAGTTACCCCTGCCTCCTGTGCCACGCGCAACAATTCAGCAATGAATTTCTTCAACGTACTTATCTATGTTTTGAAATAAGCACTCTTATACCACTTGCAATGACTAGCGCCGCATCAGTAATAAGATGAATTGGAACGCGCTCATCCGCACGGTGACCATTCGCCTCAAGTGGATTACGTGGACCGGCTCCATACATAATAGTGGGTATGCCTGCTTCACTGTAATGGCGTGCATCGGTATAAAGCGGCATAGCGCCTTTCCCCACCGTTTCACCAAGTACTTTTTGCGCCTCAGCGGCAAAAATATCGGCTAATTCTTCTGATTTAGGCGTCGAAGTGAAAGGAGCAGCCAGCAGGCGCTGGTCAACACGCACGTTTATACCCTCTTGAAGTTTAATTGATGTAATAAGATGACGTAGCTCCCGTTCGACTTCTTCGGGGGACTCCTCTGGAATAATTCGCCGGTCAATGCTGAACGACACCCGATCAGGAACAACATTGGTATTGATTCCACCTTGGATAGTACCTATGACCAAAGAAGGAGAGCTGACACCCGAATAGCTGGATACTACTCCATCAAGAGATTCTCGATAGCGATAAAGAGCGTTCAAAATATGCAGGCTCGCCTCAAGAGCATCAACGCCGGTGCGATGCCAAGCCGCATGCGCAGAACGCCCATCCACCGTTACATCTAAGTGTAAACACCCATTGTGGGCCGTAATGACTTGATAAGAAAATGCAGCGCAGATTGCATAATCCGGTTGAGTAATCCCTTCAGACAACAGCCAAGCGGGCCCCGTAAAACCGCCAGTTTCTTCATCATAGGTAATATGCAGCTCGACGCATCCTGCATCTAAAGCCTTTGTTTCAATCAATGCTTTAAGCGCATAGGCATAAGTGACGAAATCACTTTTTGATACGGCGGCGCCACGGCCATAGAGCCACCCTTGCTCTACCTCCCCTCCATAAGGATCTTTGCTCCACCCTCCCCCTGGTGGCACCGCATCCCCATGTGCATTCAGTACTACAGTAGGCCCAGGGCCAAAGCGGTGCCTAACCACCAAATTCATCACCCTTTGTAAGCCATGCTGTTGGCATACCTCGTTAGGTACACGATGCTGTTCCACCTCGAAGCCCATTAGCCCCAGGAGCTCAGTGGCACATAACGCATGGGCTAACCCATCTCCGGGGGGGTTATCGGAAGGCACCTGCACCAAGCGCTGCAACATTTCCACTTGGTCGTCAGCACACTGGTCCAACCATACTTTTAGCTCGTCCATTTACTCGCTCCTTAACAGCATCCCAATCGTTCGCGATAGTAAGCAGCTACTTGTTGCTCGATAGCAGGCCATGCATTTTGCAGATCAGATCGCTGGCTTAATGCACTTCGATACATAGTGCGTAGCTCGGTATGAACTTCCTCTAGATCCATTGTCACCAGCTTGCCTTGCTGAACGATTGACCGCCCCCCCACGACAAGGCTATCAATATGACGACGTGTCGCTCTGGCAAATAGGAGATCCTCACTGCTCACCTCAAATAAATCATCAACATTGAGCTTTGTAAGATCCAGAGACACCCAGTCCGCATCATCTCCTTGCTCTACCAATGCACTTTCACGTCCCAGTGAGAGTCGGCCTGCCGATGTGGCTGCCGCCAGCATATGAGTACGTATTGCGTCATCGGCAAAACCGGGCTGTGCGTGTAGAAGTGTATTGAGCCGGACTTCACGAAGCGCATCGTCATCCTCATCAAGCGCACAACCGTCAATGCCCATCGCTACCTTACAGCCTGCTTCCCACATAGCCGCCACAGGCGCTAGGCCAGAACGCAAATGCAGGTTCGAACTGGTATTAATAGCAATGGTGGCACCTGAAGCAGCGATTAAATCGAGCTCGTCCGGGCGTGCCCAAACACAATGGGCTAGCGTTAACCGCGGAGATAGAAGACCTATTTCATTTAGGTAGTGAACAATGCCATTAGGAAACTGTTTATCAGCCCACTCTCGCTGGTAGCGTGTTTCAAGTAAATGCATATGTACCCGACGGCCGGTCCGCGCTGAGGCTTCAGCGACCTCGCGAAGCAGCGCATCAGAGCACCACTGTACCCCAGTGGGACCAAATTGAATGTTCACATCCAAGCCTTCCACAGCACTTACTATCCCCTCCACCTGCTTCACCTGTTCCTTGGGCGTCAACGAAGGTAAGCTGAAGTAGCGCTCCGCTACTCTGCGTTCCGTCTTGCCAAGCTGGCCTGTCACGCCGGTATGGTCGCCATACACAAGTGGGTTTTGATCGCGCAGTCCGACAGCAAACGTTAAACGGATACCCACGGCTTTCGCGGCTTCAGCAACTTTTCGAACTTCATCTTCCAAGGCATCCAAACCTTGTGGTCGAGTACAGTGCATCATGACTGAGGCACAGCCGCCTTCTGCTGCGCGTCCAAAGGCAGCGCAAGCTGCTAGGTACGGGTCAACAGAGGGCATTACCGCTAAGCGGAGTAGCCAAGTTTCAAGCGGTTTTCCCGCTGCACCAAAAGAGGTTGTGGATAACGGGCGTCCATGGTCGTGGGCATTTGCAAGGGCCGGTATTATTAAGCGTTTAGGAATTGGGTCAGTTGCAGATGCTAGTGGGTTTATTTTGCTGATCACACCATCGCTGACTTCAACTGCACAAGGGCCTTCTAATTGAAAAGAGCTGCCGCGAATCGCGGCAGCGAATTGATAGTGACTCATACAACTTTCTCTTATATACGGCAGCTGATTTCGCCGAGGTTAACGTGGGTAGATCAGAGGCTATAGTGACCTTTCATCCAAAGACGGCAAAAACTCAGCCGTGTAAACATCGGCAACATCAGGCGTACTAGAGAGTTCATAGAGTTCTACAATAGTGTCAATTGAACGAGCAAGCCGTTCCTCATCGACCGCACCAATACCCAACTGCTTAGACTCATCAGAAATAATTACATTATCAAGGGCGAACTGAAGCCGTTGCGCTTCAGCTTCGCCATTAAGAAACCCTTCCTCTGCTAAAAGTGCGTCTATCCCAATTTGAGGCTCATCAATCACATCTTGAACGGCACGGTTGATTGCACTAACTAAACCTGCAACTGCCTCGGGCTGCTCCTCTATCAGAGAGCGCGAAACCATCACTCCATTTGAGTACACCTCAACCCCATAATCTCCATAAGGAAACCAACGGTAGTCTGTCTCAGGATCATGACCTTGCGCTACCAAATTCATATAGCTAGTAACATTGAAGACTAACGAGCCATCAACATCGCCACCGTTAAGTAACTGTTCCTGAAGATTAGGAGCCACGTTAGTAATCTCAACTTCATCAAGATTAATACCAGCTGCTTCAGCAAATACCGGGAACAGTCGTGTCGAAGCACTTCCTGCCGGAGCTCCTAGCGTAGAACCTTCAATATCTTCAACACTTTGGATAGGCCCATCCGCCTTAGTTAGTAGTGCAAAGGGCGGCTGATTATAAATTTGATATACCATTACTGGTGTACGTTCAGGGCGCTCAGCGGCGTTCTGGATGATAGCGTTCATATCACCGAATCCAGCATCGTAGGCACCCGACATAATCCGACTAACGGTAGCGGCTGATCCTTCCCCTTGGTCGATGCGAACATCCAACCCCGCCTCCTCAAAATAGCCGCGCTCCTGTGCCACGTAATACCAGGCATGTACCCCTTGAATACTCCAGTCTAAGGTAAAATTAATGCGTAATAGGTCGGCATGAGCGGTTAATGGAGTAAACGCACAAGCCAGTAATAAACCGTTAAGTGATTTAGTAATGTTCATAAGAAGTTCCTCGGGGTATTGATCAAGCAGCAGCCAGATCGGATTTGCGCATCGCCCAGCCGGTCACTCGACGCTCGATAATGGAGAAAATCAGGTAAAGCGTCACGCCAAGGATGGCGAGCAGGAAAAGGCCAGAAAATACGAGGGGTACATCAAAGCTGGAAGTAGCAATCATCATGACGTTACCAATACCTCTGTTGGAGGCGATGGTTTCAGCTAATACCGTCCCGACAAAAGCAAGGGTGATAGCCACTTTGAGAGAGGCAAAGAAATAAGGCATGGCCCGTGGAATGCCTACGTTCCAGAGTATTTCACGCTTTTTGGCGCCTAACGATTTGAGCACATCCTCAAGCTCGGGCTCGGTAGTGGCTAGCCCTGTGGCCACGTTAACCACGACGGGGAAAATGCAGATCACAAAGGAAGTTAGAACGGCGGGAACAGTACCACTGCCGAACCAAAGCACGAAGATCGGCACAACAGCCACCTTGGGAATTGACGAAAAGCCAACTAGCAGCGGGTATGCCGTATCATAAGCCACCTTAGAAGAGCCGACGATGGCGCCAAGCAACATGCCGACCGTTACACCCATGACAAACCCGGCAAGCGTCGTACTTAACGTCTGAATGACATGGGGCAATAACTGTGGAAACCGGGCAATGAGTGTATCCATCACTAAGGTAGGTCTTGGCAAGACAATCTCAGGAATGCCAAAAAGTATGCAAATGATTTCCCAAGCGACGAAAAACCCCAATATTAGCGCGGCAGCCGCAAGCTTCTGACGCATTTTATCTACGAATTCCATGGGAATCCTCCTAAGCAGCATCTGGCCGGGTATGAGTAATCAGCTCACGCAGCTGTTGCGTCAACTTGACGAACTCTTGTTCGTAGGTCATGGGGATAGTGCGTGGTCGCGGCAGTGGGACACGTTGGTCATCAATAATATGACCGGGTCGAGGACTCATCACACAGATACGCGTGCCAAGGTAAGCCGCTTCACGCAGATCGTGAGTGACCAGCAGTACCGTTGGCTGGCTTTCCAGCCAGAGGTTTTGAAGAATTCCCCATAGCTCTTCGCGGGTGAATTGGTCTAGTGCGCCAAAAGGCTCATCGAGCAGTAGTAACTCAGGGTCGTGAATCAAGGCTCTGCAGAGAGAGGCCCGCTGCAACATCCCCCCCAGAGAGTTGCCAGGTTTTCTTATCACCAAAGCCTTTTAAGCCAACCTTTTCCAGCAAAGCATCCGCACGATCTTTGAACTCGCCTTTACGCTCTTTACGGTATCGAGATCGAAAAGGAGGCACTATTTTAAGAGGCAGCATTACGTTGTCACGTACGCTAAGCCAAGGAAGCATGGTTGGGTTTTGAAAGGCCATGCCTACCTCGACACGCTTGGCCCCAACCTCACGTCCCCCCACATGCACATGGCCCGATGAAGGCGCAAGCAGGTTGCTAACCAGTTTTAAAATGGTCGATTTACCACAGCCAGAAGGCCCCACCAAGGCTACAAACTCGCCCTTTTCGACTTTCAGATTAGTGGGCGCCAGTGCCTGGATGGCTTTTTTACCGCGCCCATAAACTACCTCGGCCCCTTCCAGTTTAATGGCTTCGAAATGTGAGCCGTCTTTTTGCTGAGCTAGCGGACTAGATAACTGACCGGCTTCTACGGAATTGGCTATCATGACGTAACCTCCTCCTTATGAACGGATGTCTTGGCAATTTCGGCTGCCAGGGTTTTGTCGCTATTGACGAGTTTGGCTATTGGCATCTGCTGCACACGCTTCACCGACAGGCCGCTGCCTTTCGCTTCGCTTTGCAGTGTGCGATCACGCATTGCAAACCTTCCGCGCACCAGGGTATGCACCGGCAGCCCCTTTACAGGCCAACCGTGGAAAGGGGTAGCACGCGCCCGATGGGAATGAAGAGTTTCCTGATCAATAACCTCCTGGCGCTCCAGGTCCACAAGAGCAATATCGGCATCTGCGCCGACCGTTAGCGATCCCTTGCGTGGGTAGAGCCCCCATGCTTTAGCGGGTGCCACCGCACTGATCCGGACGTACTCCTGCAGGGTGATCTTCCCTTCGCTAACGGCGGTTAACATCAGCGGCATCTGGGTTTCAACACCCGGAAAACCACAATCCGCTTCCCAGATCACCTCATTATGCTGCTCGCTTGGGGTGTGGGGCGCATGATCGGTAGCAATCATATCCAAGGTGCCATCACGGACGGCTTCCCAGAGCGCATTGCTATCTGCGGTCTCACGAATAGGCGGATTGACGCGCATCAAGCTGCCTAGCGTGGCGTAATCGCAGGTGTCCATCATCAGGTAGTGAGGACATGTTTCGCTGGTAATATCGACACCGCGCTGCTTGGCTTCGCGCATGGGCCGTAATTCCGCTGCTGATGAAACATGCAGCACGTGAATACGGGCGCCGGTCCACTCGGCAAGAATGGCTGCTCGGGATACCGCTTCTACTGCCACCACATCCGGGCGCGCCGCTACATGAGCTAATGCATCGTTACGTCCAGCCGCCCGCAATCTCTCGTAACGCCATGCCATGATTGAGGCCGTTTCAGCATGGAGAGAAGTACGCAACCCGTAAGGGGCTACTCGCTCGAAGGCTTCCAACATTGCACCGGTTGAGGGTGAGGGGAGATTTCCAAATGTATTGCCCATGAAGCACTTAAAACCAATAACACCACACTCTGCCAGTGCTTCTAACTGATCGACGTTATCCTCCGCCATCAAACCATAGATGCCAAAATCGACATACGCCTGCTGTTCAGCGAGCATCAGCTTGTTGGCAAAAGCCTCCGGTGTAGCGGTTGGCGGATTCGTATTAGGCATCTCAAAGACAGTGGTAACGCCCCCCATAGCAGCCGCCGCCGTGCCACTTTCCCAGGTCTCCTTATGGGTATAGCCCGGCTCACGAAAGTGGACATGCACATCGATGGCGCCTGGTAAAAGGTGTAATCCCTTAGCATCGAGTACTTCCTTGGCAGGCGGCATGCTGCTTTCTTCACCAACGGCGATGATCTTTCCGTCGCGGATGGCAATGGCGGCTTTCTGAGTTGTTTCATGGCTAACTATGTGGCCATTGATAATAACGAGATCTGCTTGAGTCATAAGTTTCTCCTCAAAGAGCGGCCCAGCCGCCATCTACAGGCAGGTCAGCACCGGTAATCTGTCGTGAGCGGTCGCTGGCCATAAACAGGCAGGCGTCGGCAATATCCTGTGCGGTGGAAATACGCTGGAGGGCATAGTCTTCAGCATGTCTCTGGGCGGCCTCTTCCTCGCTAACACCTAGCCTTGCCGCCATATCGGGGCATACCTTGGTGCGAAAGCGCTGGCCATCGACCATGCCAGGGGCAACGATGTTGATATTTACGTTGTAGGGGCCAGCTTCCAGCGCCATGCTTTTCGTAATGCCTCTAAGTCCCCATTTGGACGCGGAATACGCCATGCGCCCGGCTTTTCCACGCATACCAAATGTGCCGCCAACGTTGACGATTTTGCCGCTACGACGCGACATCATTCCTGGCAACACGGCACGCATGGTGTTAAAGCAGCCTGACATGTTGAGGCGAATAATTTCTTCGAACTCTTCTGTCGTGGTATCAGCCCCCGACTTACCTACTGGTCCTGAGCCACCCGCTACATTAACGAGCACATCAGGCACATCGCCAAAGGCTTCGCGGATATGGGCAACAGCCTCTTCACACTGATCTGATTTTGTAATGTCACAAGCCACCAGTACGACTTCAACGCCCTGATCACGTAGCTCTTTTTCAAGCCCTGACGCCGCCACTGTATCTCTGGCTAACAGCGCCAGCCTGGCTCCCTCGACCGCAAATGCGCGGGTAATCGCTTCTCCCATTCCCTTTACTGGGCCCGTGATAGCTACGATTTTTTTGGTTAGCATCAAATCCATGACGTTTTCCTTATTCGTATAGGGAGTAAATGCGCTCTTCTTCAGGCGGAAGGAAATCAGTGTTGAAGACCGTTTCCAGCTCCGGGGTATGCTCCAAATCATAGGCCGAGACGACGATGTCGATAGCCTCTCGCATACGGTTCTCGTTAATGTTTCCAAGCCCGACTTCAGCCAGTTCCGGGTGATTCATCTCATCTTCAATCGTGGCCGCTAGGCGTGCAGTCTCGACTTCCCGATTGATCAATGGCTCCTGGGCCATAACGGCATCCATTCCTGCTTCCGGGTCGGCTAACACATCGGCCACGGCGCGGTTAATCGCTCGAACCAAGCCCCGAACAGCGTCAGGGTTTTCGTCAACAAGCTGACGCGAAACAATCAGCGCATTAGAGTAGAGGTCCATTCCATAGTCGCCGTAACGGATAAAACGCAGGCGCTCATCAGGATCGATGCCAGCCAGCATGGCGTTAAAGCGAACCGTATTAACAAACCCAAAAACCGCATCTACTTGTCCACGGTTGAGCATTTGCTCACGCAGGCGAGGCTCAATGTTCATCACTTCGATGGTGTCAGTATCAATGTCGGTTATAGAGGCAAAGGCAGGAAATAGGCGCAAGGCTCCGTCGTTGGCGGGTCCAGCGATGGTTTTACCCTCTAGGTCGGCGGGTTCATGAATATCGCTATCGGTGGTCACGGCGATGGTGAACGGCGGACGCGTATAAATCATATAGACGCCAACCGGGGCATCATTGGGGTGATTTGATGCGTAATTGATTAGAGCATTGATGTCACCAAAACCAACATCGTAAGTCCCGGAAGCGACACTACCGACGGCCGCACCCGAGCCGGAGCCTTGGTCAATAGTTAGATCCAAACCCTCCTCGGCAAAATAACCCCGCTCTTGGGCTAAGAAAACCACGCCTGCGGCCCCTGGTAGGACCAGTTCAAAACCATCCGCAAGGGAGTATCCGCATAGACCGGGGATATAAAGCCGACAACTATTAGCACTAATAAGGCCCGGCACCAGTTTGAAACGTTTAGTGAATTAGCTAGGAAATTCATGGAGCACCTCTAAAGAACAAAAGTTAAAACCAATAGGGCTAACCGACCAGCGAGCAGCCCGCAGCAGTGAATCCGTACAGCTGCCGAATCAACGTGAGTGCCGCCTGCTCTGACGATTCAGGCGATGGTGTCGCTACGGCTTCTTCCATAAGCACAACGTTGTAGCCAAGAAATGAGGCATCCTGGAGCGTTGCCATGACACATCGCTCGGTATTGATGCCGGCAAAAAGAAGAGTGGTTACGTCTAAACGACGAAGAATTGCATCCAGTTCGGTATGCCAAAATCCGCTAAAGCGGCTTTTATGAACAACAATGTCTTCCACAGCAGGCTTCAGTTCATCAATAGCCTCTGCTCCCCACTCACCCCGCACCAATATGTGATGTCCAGCCGCTGCTCTATCCCCATACCCTTTACGCTCACCAAAGCGAGTGCCAAACATTAATTGGCAAGTACTTAGCTCCAAAGTGTCGCTCCGTACACCCCAGTGCAGATGAATCACCGGTACCCCTCGTTGCCGTGCACTGGCAATTAATGCTGCTACGTTGCTAATAACTTCTCTTGCATACGCAATATCGGTACCACTAGTGGCAAACCAGCCATCTGGATGGCAAAAATCGTTTTGCATATCCACCACTACCAGCGCGCTTCTTTTCAGGTCGATAGCAACGTGAGAGGGCTTGGCCAAAAGAGTTACCGGCACAGGGGGTTGTTCTTCCCTGATAAGGGAAATCACCAGAGGGGTAGTAGTTAGTTGAGTTGACTGGGGAGTCATGGACAGTCTCCTTATTGACTGTCCTTAGACTAGCTCTGCCTGAGCGGTGATATCTATTGCTAAAAAATTCAGATAGTGTTCTAAAAAACTCAACACTAGGAGAAAACATGAAGCATCTTCGTCTCTTTGAGTACATTGATGCCGTCGTCAGAGCTGGATCAATCCGACGCGCTTCAGAAACTCTTTTCATCACACCATCGGCATTGGATCGACGTATTCAGCAAACAGAAGAAGAGCTAGGCACTCAAATCTTCGAGCGCCATGCAAAAGGAATGCGCCTAACGGCAGCAGGAGAGATTTTTCTAGACTATGTACGGCGACACATGGCCGACTTGGATCGAGTGCGGTCAGAAATAGAGGGGCTTAAAGGGCTGCGCAATGGACACGTATCCCTCGTGGCTAGCCAGGCGCTGGCACTGAAATTTCTACCTGAACAGATCAGACGCTTTCGTGAGCGTCATCCAGGTGTTTCATTCTCGGTACGCATTGCTGACCGTGGCGAAGCCTTGAAAGCCCTGATGTCCTTTGAGGCAGAGCTTGCAGTAGTGGTCTTTCCTAAAATGAACTCGGATGTACTGCAACTTATTATGATCGCCCAGCCCTTGGTGGCTTTGATGTCGACCCACCATCCATTGGCAGAGCAAAATACCGTAAGACTAAGTGAGTGTTTGAACTACCCACTAGTACTACCGGACGCATCATTAGGAGTGGGAGAGTTACTGCATCCCATACTGGTTCGTCGCACCAATAAAGCGCAAATCAGTGCTGAGACAAACTCCTTCGAACTGATGAGAGGGCTACTACAAGACAATCGAAGTGTTGGCTTTCAGGTTGCCATTGGTGCTCCCGACAGCTTGCAAGACGGAACGATCATCTCCCGCCCTATTGATGCACGCGATGTGCCTACTGCACCATTGATTTGCGCTCAGTTAAGAGGGAGAACACTGCCCGTTGCCGCAGCTCGGTTCGCCGATCAACTGACCCAACAATTGGATGGTATGGATATGGCGCTCTGACCCTTTATACGGTGGGTAACCATTTGGGCACATCTGTTGGCTGATACTGCTGCAAACCCTTCAACAGTAGTTGTGGATCACTCTCGACCACAATCGAGTGGCGATGCTCTGCTGGCAGAAATCGTTCCGTTATCATGTGATCGATAAACGCCATGAAAGGGTCGTAAAATCCATTTACATTGAAGAGACCCAGCGGCTTTCGAATTTCTCCTAACTGATTCAGCGTCCAGACCTCCATGAACTCCTCAAGCGTTCCGATACCACCGGGTAAGGCAATGAACGCATCCGCCAACTCATCCATACGGCCTTTGCGCTCACGCATGGTGGCAACCACCTCATGCTCCTGCAGGCCAGCATGAAGGTGCCCCTTATCATACAAGCGCTGGGTAATAATCCCATGTGCATTACCTTCGCCTCCAAGTAATGCATCCGCTAGTGCTCCCATAAGCCCTTTATGAGTACCTCCATAAATTAATTTAATTTTATTAGCAGCAAAACTGGAACCCAGATGAGCAGCTCCCTGTGCATAAAGTACATTCCCACCGGCGTTGGAACCACAAAACACAGCGATGGCAGATAGATGATTCATACATGCTCCACGTAATAATTCTTCCGAAAACCAGAGGTAATCATAAGGTTAAAAGGCTGAACACTAAACTACTAGCCTCCCATTAAGCGAGCCCAGAGAGCGGCAAAGATGGAGATTTATTTTGTCGACCACCATCATAAAAAACCAAACTTCTATTATGCGGTTTCTTCCACAACCCAACCAAAAACCTGGGGCACTCCATACCGATGATGGCCGAGGCGCTTCGTCAAGGTGACTCAAATGCATTCTTCCCGGGGCATTACGCAGGTCGCGACAAGGAGTATTGTCACATCGAGAAACTAGCACACCTCAATGAGCTACCAGCTCACGGGTTCACCTTTTCGGCATTCCCGGTATTGATTGAGCGCGCATCGGCTGGGTGGTGTAGAGCGGTGGCGATAATAGACAGTCATTCTTAATAGCGAACCTGTTACGAATAATTTTTTCAGCTAGCGCCAGAGTTTGAGCAGGGTGAGAGGCCACAATAGACACAATAACCAAAGATTCAGGAGTTTCTGATTAGCTAGGCGGATGCAAATATTAAGTGCAAAACTAGGCAGTGGCTGGCAGGTATGCCTCATGGTTTCACTTAAAAATTTACAACGTAATTTTTTAAGGCTCTTACGAAAACCGTGGCGACTCAGGACTTAAAAACAACTTTGCGACTATCCTCCCACCTACTAAAAAGCCATAGGAAAGTGCTAACTAAAAGCGATAAAAACAATGAAAACCAAAATGCAAAATGGGAAGGCAATAATTCGATACTTGAACTCAACACAGCACTAAACGCTACTAAGCTGAGCATTCCAAGCTGCGTATTGGCTAAAGTGACACGAGCTACTTCAACGCCATATCGCTGATGAAGCGTCAGAGCAATCATTAACATGCCGATAGGGAAACTCAGCACTATACCAGAGATAGCAGGATCAAAATTGACCAACAGAATTGTCGCCAAGCAGACAACACCTCCGGCTAATACACCACGAACGAGCAAGTCTCCCCAACGTACTGGTGCCGAAACGGCTTTGGAAGAAAGCCCAATTGAATTAATGTAAGCTCTCGAAAACATTAACGTTATACCAAACAGCGTCAACGCTAAGAACACTCCTCCTGGTAGCTGATCAGCTATTGCTGCTGCAAGCATCCAAACTATTGCAGCGCAAGCAACGCTCACAATAGCGCCCAATCGCTTAGCAAGTAGCACGTAGCTAAGACAAAATAGCAACGTTGCCAACATAGCATGCAAAGAGCCCAGTGCCGCATCAGCGACGAAGGGGTCAGATTGCTCACGAATCATAAAAAGAAACCAGGGCCCAGGACTATTGGCGTACCTGCCAAAACACCTCCGATCTTGGGGCCCAGACGAACGGCTGCAAGCGATACGCAGACTACCACTAACGTGGTGGAAAGCCACTTTACAAGAATAAGGCTTAGCATAAGTCTATTTTCAGCCCGCTACATGACGTCGCCACTGTTAGGCCCGAGCGTTTGCCCAAGGTAAAGATCGCCATCGGGAGAGGCAGCGAGCATAAGCGCCGTGGGCGCCACTTCTTCTGCTGTTCCAAACCGACCGAGAGGAAGTTCGGCTTCTTTATTGGCCACCCACTCTTTACTAAGCCCTTCTAACATCGGCGTTAAAATAGGGCCTGGGGCGATGGCGTTGGTAAGAATCCCATAAGGTGCTAACTCTCTAGCCATCGATTTAGTAAGCCCCAATAGCCCAGCCTTCGCTGAGCAGTAGTGAGATAAGCCCACGCCTCCTTTGAGTGCTAGCTGGGAGGAAATATTGATGATCCGACCGCTTTTTTGTTTAACCATCTCCGCTGCAACATAGCGCCCAACCAAGAAAGCACCGCGCAGGTTAATACTGATCATTCGATCAAAAGTCTCAGCAGACATGTCTAAAAAAGGCGTTTCATCCAAAATGCCCGCACAGTTGACCAGCACATCGATAACTTGGTGATGATTTATCACCTCATCAACCATCGACTTTACAGAAGCTTCATCAGCGACATCGACAGCATGATGCGTTGCACTTTCCCCGAGTAATAATGCTATTTCTTCACATGCCTCAAGATTGCGATCAGCCAAGGCAACGGTGGCGCCTTCCGCATGAAAACACTCCGCAATCGCCCGGCCGATACCGCTAGCACCGCCCACGACAAGAGCAACTTGTCCCTGAAGTTTTTTAGACATAAGGATCACTCAGCTTATTAAATAAAAGAAGCGAGGATGTCTCCTCGCTTCATAGGCAGACAATTAGCTCGGCCAACGCACGGTCAATCCGCCATCGACCACCAGTTGCTGGCCCGTTACGTAGGCTGCATCGTCACTGCTCAGAAAACGTGCAGTACGCGCGGCTTCATCGGCATACCCCACGCGCCCCAAGGGGATTGATTTACAGGCTGCCGCTAAGCCGTCTGGCCCCAGCGAATTAACGGGATCCAACGACTGAGGCGTCTCGATCAGTCCCGGAATCAATGTATTAACACGAATACCTCGGGGGGCGAGTTCAACTGCCAGAGACTTTACTAAGCCTACTAAGCCACTTTTGGCTGCCGCATAATGGGCATGGTTGTCCCATCCATACACGCCACCTGCGATAGAGGAAATAGCCACCATAGCGCCGCCTTCCTGCATTAACTTGGAAGCGCTACGGAAGACTCTCATTACCCCCGTCAAGTCGACTGATAGCATGTCATCCCATGCTTGATCGGTAAGCTCACCTAAGGGTGCCTGGCGTAGAATGCCTGCCCCAGCAACAACGATGTGTAGGGCACCAAAGGTGTCGATAGCCTTCTGCGCAAAGTGATCGCATTGACTAGCATCTCTAACATCTAAGGCAACCGCCACACACTCTCCGCCAATGGCTTTTACCGCGGAAACCGTTTCCTCTACATCGTGGGGGTCGTTCGGGTAGTAGCCTGCCACTACCTTAACGCCAGCTTTGGCATAGCTGACGGCAAGGGCTTGCCCAATGCCGCTAGCGGCACCTGAGATGATGGCAACTTTGCCTGCCAAACCATCGTCGCGCGCTAATACACTCATGCCACAGTC